>JACCDI010811323.1_pt1 | contig 12048 bp, 10 predicted proteins | sample 7442791 | NCBI WGS metagenome assembly JACCDI01 (sample SAMN15323434, study PRJNA562643) | freshwater metagenome | isolation source: river surface water | place: USA:Blue River Watershed | collected 2017-08-15
CTTGTAAACTATATAAAACCTGACTCGCACAACGTAGATTCAAATTTAATTTGATACAATCGTTTAGGGTAATAAATAATTTTAAACCAGTAACAAATCGCTCTTCAATTTCAAAACCAAGGTTTAAAACCTCTTGCTCTAAATAGGGCACTATTCTTTTGTGGCAGGTAATAACCACATTTGCTTTCGTTGTAAACACACTCATAAGCTGCAAAAGTAAAGGTTTTTAATGGCGAATAGTGGTTTATAAGAATAAATTAGTCTTGAAAATTTTCACGCTAATTGCCAATAAAATAACTCCAAAAAACTTCCTAACTACCAATATGCCAGAAGGACCTAACAAACGTTCTAAGAAATTGAGCGAACGAAGCACAATAAAAATCACGATCAAATTAACCCCAATACCTAATAAAATATTATACGCGTGAAAGTTGGCTTTTAACGACATAATGGTGGTAAGTGTACCAGAACCAGCTATAATTGGAAATGCTATAGGTACTACATTGCCGGACTTAAGATTGGTATCGCTTTTAAAAAATTCTAAACCTAATACCATTTCCAAACCTAAAATAAAAATAACAATCGAACCCGCGATAGCAAAAGAAGCAATATCAATACCCATAAAAGCGAGCGCTTTTTCTCCAATTAAAAAGAAAAGATACATTAACACACCGGAAACGAAAGTGACCATACCTGCATGAATATCGCCCATTTTGTTTTTAATGGCTATTAGCACTGGTATAGAACCCAACATATCAATTACGGCAAAAAGGGTTAAACTTACCGTTACCACTTGAGATAAACTTACTATTGATAAAGAATCCATGACACCAATTTGTTGCAAAGATAAAGACTTAGCGCAATCCATTCGTTAAACTAAAAAAATCAAATATCTTTGCGTAAATTTCAATCATGTCTATTCCTTCCTATCAACATACCCTTACAGAACGTTTTATGCGTTATGTGCAAATAGATACACAAAGTGATCCTAATGCTGATACACATCCAACAACAGAAAAGCAAAAAAACTTAAGTGCCTTATTACAACAAGAATTAATAGCTATGGGCATCAGCGATGCTGTTACTGATGCATATGGTTATGTATATGCCAGCATTCCTGCAACAACAAGCAAAAAAGTGCCCGTATTGTGTTTTTGTGCCCATGTTGATACAGCACCTGATTGTAGTGGTTATCAAGTAAAACCAATTCTTCATAAAAACTATACCGGTGCTCCTATTGTACTTCCAGATGATGAAAGCGTTGTGATTACAACTGATCAACATCCTTATTTGAAAAGTAGAATTGGAGACGATATTATTACGGCAAGCGGCACTACCCTTTTAGGAGCTGATGATAAGGCTGGCGTTGCTATCATAATGGATCTAGCAAATTATTTAATTACACATCCAGAAATTGAACATGGCCTTATTAGAATATTATTCACGCCGGATGAAGAGGTAGGCAAAGGAGTTGCTAAAATAGATATGCAACAATTAGGCGCAGATTTTGGCTATACTTTAGATGGAGGAGAACGCGGCCACTTAGAAGGTGAATCTTTTTCTGCTAATGGTGCCACAGCAACATTTAAAGGTATTAGTGCTCACCCAGGCTATGCTAAAGGTAAAATGGTAAGTGCCTTGAAAGCAGCTGCTCATTTTATTGATTTACTACCAAGCTCTTCTTGGTGCCCCGAAGCTACAGAAGGCGACGAAGGCTTTGTGCATCCTATGCATGTGGAAGGCGTTTTAGAAGAAGCAAGTGTTCAATTTATAGTTCGTGATTTTGACACTCAAAAACTTCAAGAACATGAAGATAGATTGCGTTCTCTTCTAAAAGAAACAGAGGCCGCTTTCCCGGGTATTGAAACCTCGCTGACGGTGAAAGAGCAATATAGAAATATGAGAGAAGTGCTCGATAAACATCCAGAGGTTATGAAATATGCAGCTCAAGCATATAAAAAAGCTGGCATTGAGCCTGAAATAATGAAAATTAGAGGTGGTACCGACGGTTCTCGTTTATCTTTCATGGGTTTACCTTGCCCTAATATATTTACCGGAGAAATGGGTATTCACTCCAAACAAGAATATGTAAGTGTTCAAGATATGGAAAAGGCTTGCGAAATTCTTGTTCACTTAACGCAAATATGGACCAACGCATCTAAATAAATTTTATGAGTACGAATAATAGATATAATTTAAGAGGAGTTTCTGCACAAAAAGAAGACGTGCATAAAGCAATTGCCAATTTGGATAAAGGATTATTCCCTAATGCTTTTTGCAAAATATACCCAGATTATTGGGGCGGCGATGAAGCGTACTGCAATATTATGCATGCTGATGGTGCTGGCACAAAATCTTCTTTAGCTTATATCTATTGGAAAGAAACTGGCGATTTAAGCGTTTGGGAAGGTATAGCTATTGACTCTATTGTGATGAATATTGATGATATGCTTTGCGTAGGTGCTGTAGGTCCATTTACGTATTCATCTACAATTGGTAGAAATAAGAACTTAATTCCTGCAGAGGTAATCTCTCGCATCATTAATGGCACACAAAGTTATTTTGATACGCTTGCGCAATATGGCATACAAGTACATTTAATGGGTGGAGAAACAGCGGATGTAGGTGATGTGGTGAGAACAGTAATTGTAGATGGCACTATGTCTTGCAGAATGGAACGTAGTAAATTAATTACTACAGAAAAAATGGATGTAGGCGATGTTATAGTATCCTTGGCTAGCTATGGTAAAGCAAGCTACGAAAGTACTTATAACAGCGGCATGGGCAGCAACGGATTAACGAGTGCTCGTCATGAAATGTTACAAAAAATCTATAAAGAAAAATATCCCGAAAGCATTGATCCAAATGTGCCTGACGAAGTAGTTTATAATGGTAAGCATCTATTAACTGAAATGACAGAGACGGGCTTAGATATTGGCAAAATGATCTTATCTCCTACGCGTACTTATGCACCGGTTATGTTAGCTATCATCAAAGAACATTTTGATCAATTACATGGCATTGTTCATTGTAGTGGTGGTGGACAAAGCAAATGTTTACACTATCTTCCAAAACCACTTCGTATTGTAAAAGACAACCTATTGCCTATTCCTCCATTATTCCAACTTATACAAGCTAGTGCAGGAACAGATTGGAGAGAAATGTATCAAGTGTTTAATATGGGACAACGCTTAGAAATTTTTACAGATGCCACTACCGCAGCATCTATAATTGAAATTGCTAAATCGTTTAACATTGACGCTCAAATAAGCGGTCGTGTAGAAGCAAGTACTAAGAAAGAAGTAGTGATCGAAAGTCCATACGGACGATTTGTGTACGAATAACTATTTGACGAATAATTTTCGTAAATAAAAGCTCATTAAACTCATTAGACCAATGCCAAATAAAATTGCGGCATAAGGCCTGAATTCATGTTGGGTAAACTCTCCTATCATCCAAATAGAATTAGCCAAAATCCAAAAACAAATGGCCCAATTATGAATGCGTTCTGATTGATTGTGCCATGATTTCACCAATAAAAACACAGCCATACTTAGCGTTGGAAGAATCATCAACATGGCTATGTATTTAAACTCCATAACCCAACAACTATCTTTAATTAGCCACAATAAAATATGGGTATTTTCATGTTTTTTAAGCGCTAACCATGATTTATCATCATCAATATCTGCCATAAACTATAATATTTTGATAAATATAGTTGAAAAAAAGTAAATATAGGTTGGCAATTTATAGAATGTATTATACCTTTGAGCCCTCTTAACTATTCACTTTAAACGAACAAATACTATGAGTAAAGTAAAAGTTGCCATTAATGGTTTCGGTCGAATTGGCCGCTTGGCATTTCGTCAAATTTATAACATGGAAGGAATTGAAGTAGTAGCGATCAATGATCTTACTCAACCTCATGTATTAGCACATTTATTAAAATACGATACTGCTCAAGGTAGATTCGGAGTGGATGTTTCTCACACAGATGACGCAATTGTTGTTGCCGGCAATACAATCAAAATATATGCTCAAAAAGATCCTTCTCAAATTCCTTGGGGAGCGCATGATGTAGATGTTGTTTTAGAATGCACTGGATTTTTCACAGATGCAGATAAAGCTGCTGCTCATATTAAAGCAGGTGCAAAACGTGTAGTAATTTCTGCTCCTGCAACAGGTGAAATGAAAACTATCGTTTTCAATGTTAACCACCATGAATTAGATGGTTCTGAAACTATTATTTCTTGTGCATCTTGTACGACTAACTGTTTAGCTCCAATGGCTAAAGTATTACATGATTCATTTGAATTAAAAGCAGGATTGATGACTACTGTTCATGCTTATACTAATGATCAAAACACCTTAGATGGTCCTCACCCTAAAGGCGACTTAAGAAGAGCTCGTGCAGCTGCTGAAAATATTATTCCTAACTCTACCGGTGCTGCTAAAGCAATTGGATTAGTATTACCAGCGCTTAAAGGCAAATTAGATGGCGTTGCTCAACGTGTACCAACTGTAACCGGTTCATTAACTGAGCTAGTAACTGTTTTAGGTAAAAAAGTAAGTATTGAAGAAGTAAATGCTGCAATGAAAGCTGCTGCTAACGAATCATTTGGTTATAACGAAGATGAAATTGTAAGTAGCGATATTATTGGCATTTCTTTCGGTTCTCTTTTTGATGCAACTCAAACTAAAGTTATCACTGTTGGAGAAACTCAAATGGTGAAAACCGTTAGTTGGTACGATAACGAAATGAGTTATGTATCTCAATTGGTAAGAACTGTAAAATATTTTGCAGGTTTAATTTCAAAATAAATCATTTTAAAGCCCGATTATTTCGGGCTTTTTTTTAACTATTATATGTTATGTCTTTCAAAAATTTCAACTTCAATAATATCAAAGCCCTTGTAAGGGTTGATTTCAATGTGCCAATGAAAAATGGCGTAATTAGCGATGATTCAAGAATTAAAGCTGCATTACCTACCATTAAAAAAATACTTGACGATGGTGGTGCCGTAATTTTGATGAGTCATTGGGGCAGACCCTTGAAAGACATTGAGAAAAAACCAAATCTAACCCTTGCAGATTTTTCTCTTGCACCTGTTGCTCAATACCTAAGCACTTTACTAGCTCAAGAAGTTCAGTTCATAAGCGATTGCCTTAGTACAGAAGCGCAAGAGCAAACAGCCAACTTAAAAATGGGTCAGGTTATTTTATTAGAAAATGTACGTTATTACAAAGAGGAAGAAAAAGGAGATGTCAACTTTGCAAAACAATTAGCATCTTACGGTGATGTATATGTAAATGATGCTTTTGGCACGGCACATAGAGCACATGCCAGCACAGCTATTATAGCTCAGTTTTTTGATAAAACTAAGAAGTCATTTGGTTTTTTAATGGAGCAAGAAGTACAAGCTGCTAATCAAGTTATGCATAATGCAGAAGCCCCATTTACGGCTATTATTGGCGGTGCAAAAGTTTCTGATAAAATACTCATTATTGAAAACTTATTGGATAGAGCACAACACATTATCATCGGTGGGGGTATGGCATATACCTTCTTTAAAGCACAAGGTGGACAAATCGGCAATTCTCTTTGCGAAGATGATCGATTAGACATGGCATTAGCATTACTTACTACAGCAAAAAATAAAGGCGTTCAAATTCATTTACCTATTGATAGTATCATCGCTGATAAATTTGCAGCAGATGCAGCAACTAAGGTTGCAGATAACACGAGTATAGAAAGTGGCTGGATGGGTTTAGATATTGGTCCAAACGCTATTGCTAGTTTTTCTGAAATAGTGGCTAAATCAAAAACTATCTTATGGAATGGCCCAATGGGGGTTTTCGAAATGGAAGCTTTTCAACAAGGTACTAAAGCTATTGCTGAGGCTGTAGCCCAAGCTACTGCTCAAGGAGCTTTTTCTTTAGTAGGCGGTGGAGATAGCGTTGCCGCGGTTAATAAATTCCATTTGTCCGACAAAGTAAGTTATGTAAGTACCGGCGGAGGTGCAATGTTAGAGTACTTTGAAGGTAAAGAATTACCAGGTATCGCTTCTATTTTAGCATAAATTAATCGCACAATACCAATAAAAACACCTTATATTTAAGGTGTTTTTTAGCATCTACAACTATGTGTGGAATCTGTGGCATTATTCAGTTTAATAAAGCAATTCAAACCAATGAATTGCATATAATGACGCATGCATTAAAACATAGAGGACCAGACGATGCGGGTTATGTACTTAGTAGCATCGAACAGCAATCCATTGAATCTTTTCATGATGAAGATAGTGTTGCAGAAATTAAAGCGACCTATCCTTCTATACCCTATGATAGCCAATACCAAGTAGGTATGGGTTTTAGACGATTAGCTATTTTTGACACCAGTGTTCTTGGTCATCAACCTATGCTTAATCATGACCGAAGTATAGCCCTAACTTTCAATGGCGCTATTTATAATTTTGAAGAACTGCGTATTGAGCTACTACAAGCAGGCTATACCTTTAAAAGCAAGAGCGACACTGAAGTGGTATTATATGCCTACCAATATTGGGGTATACACTTTATTCAAAAATTGAATGGCATGTTTGCCATAGCTCTTTTGGATAAAAGAAATAATACAATGTATTTGATTAGAGATCGCTTTGGGATAAAGCCATTGTATTATAGTCAAGAAAACAATGCGCTCTATTGGAGTTCCGAAATAAAAGCACTACTCAAAGTGCCTTCCCTAGAAAAACAACTAGATGTTCAAGGATTATATAGTAACTATCTATGGCAGCAAAGTACCGACAATACAAGCTGTTTTAAAAATATACATGCCTTAGCTCCGGGTAAATATTTAAAAATTGATCTTTTATCGCATCAAATATCAACGCATACCTATTGGGACAGCTTGCATCTTGCACAATTTCAAAGAACTAGTACTTCTATTGAGCATATCGAAGATTTACTTCATCAAATTGTGAAAAAACAACTCAAAGCAGATGTACCCATTATAGCTATGTTAAGTGGCGGAATAGACTCTACTACCCTCTCTGCTATAGCAAAACAGTACAAACCCGATTTAGCATCTTACACATTGGCATTGAGCGACCAACAGTATAATGAATTGCCTCAAGCAAATGCAATAGCAACACATTTAAAACTAAAATCACATATTCAGCAATTACATGCAGATGATTTATTGAATGACCTAGATGCGTCGCTAATTCATTTTGAAGCTCCTTATACCAGTATTGAACCCGTTGTTATGGCTGCAAAATTCATGCAGGAGCAACAGTTTAAAGTTGTCATCAATGGAATAGGTGCTGATGAACTTTTTGGTGGATATCAATACTATCAAAGAATTAATCAATGGGAACAGCTTCAACAATTTTCATGGCTTGGAAATTTTATACCTGCACTGCCCATTCAAAAATTAAACACCTTACAAAAATTTTGGAAGGCCAAATCCATAACTCAATTTTACGGTTTGTTTCATGAAGGCATGCAATTAAATGACCTCAAACAATTAGTTGCATATCCTTTATCCATATCTACACCAAAGCAATTTGAAGCGATAACGCAACTACCTATTTCTAATGTAGAAAAAATTAGTTTGTTAGATTTACAACACAATGTAGGTAACCATCATGTAGTAAGAGAAGATTTGAGCTATATGAAACATAGCATGGAAGCCCGTTATCCATATTTAGACCATGAATTAGTAGAAGCTGTGTATCGTTTAAAGACTTGCCTCGTTTATCAAAAAAACACGAGCAAACCCGTATTGAGAAGTATTGCTCAAAAATATATCCTCGCAGCTAATATGCAAATGCCTAAAAAAGGATTTGAACTACCAACAGCATCTTGGCTACAAAACAATAAGACGTTAGAAAATTATGCTTTCAATACGCTCTCTCAACTCAAAAAAAGAGCATTATTTAATAATAAAACTATTGATCTTTGGTGGCAACAAAGAAATCAACCAGCATGTGTTTCAAAATTATGGCAATTGATTAGCACCGAAAAAATGATGGCTACTTATTTAGATGCCTAAGCGTAATAGGCAATAAGCTCTTCACCTTTAGAAGATTTCATAGCTCTATACATACCTGCCGAATTAAAACAAAACTCATAATCACCAGCCGCATTTACAGCGATTAATCCGCCTTCTCCACCCATTTTCTTGAGTTTGTCTAAGACCACTACTTGGCATGCTTCTTTTAAACTGAGCCCTTTATATTCTATCAAACAAGCAATGTCGTGAGCTACTACTGCTCTTAAAAAATACTCGCCATGGCCAGTACATGAAATAGCACAAGTAGCATCATTGGCATAAGTGCCAGCACCTATAATAGGACTGTCTCCTATTCTACCAAAACGTTTGTTGGTCATGCCTCCAGTTGAAGTACCTGCGGCTATATGCCCAAGGTGATCGCAAGCAACAGCACCTACCGTTCCAAATTTATAATCTGGATTTGGAGCTGTGCCTTTTAAATTATCATCTTTATGATCTAATTGATAAAAATCAGTATCTCTAATTTCTACCCATTGATCGTAACGTTCTTTATTGTAAAAATAATCATCAGGCATGAAAGCAAAACCTCTCGACATAGCAAACTCACTAGCTCCATTGCCACTGAGCAACACATGTCCGGAATGCAACATAACCTCTTTAGCTAATAAAATTGGATTTTGAATATTTCTCACACCGGCTACTGCACCCGTTTGCAAATCTGCTCCGTTCATTATACAAGCATCCATTTCATGAAGGCCTTTTTTGGTAAATACAGAACCTTTACCAGCATTAAATAATGGATTATTTTCTAGCGCTACAATAGCTGCAGCAACTGCATCTAAAGCTGCACCCTTTTGTTCAAGTACTTGATAGCCTTCATTTAAAGCTTTTTGTAAAGCTAATTGATATTCTTTTTCAAGAGCAGCATCCATCATACCAGGATGTATATTGCCGGCTCCGCCGTGAATTACGAGTGTATAGTTATTCATTATTGTAAGTAGGCTTGAATAAGTTCGTTATTAGTGGTTTCTACAATGATATGATCTTGTAATGTGGTAGCTACGGATAAGCCTACAAAATCTGGAGCAATTGGAAATGCCGTATGTTTACGTTCCACCAAAACAGCAATCTTTATAGAAGATGGTGCAGCTTTTAAAAGTGGTATTAAGGCATAGGCTAAGGTCTTACCGCTATTACAAACATCATCAACTAAAATAATTGGTTGATTTTGAATAGGGGCAGACAATTCAATTTCTTTATTTAAAGGTTGCTTCTTATCCATACGAAGAGCAATCACTTGCACTTCGATATTAGTTATTGTTTTTAGCACATCTGCTAACTTGTTTGCAATCACCAAACCCGCTTCTGCAATACCCACTAAAGCAATAGCTTTGGTATCAATATGTTGCTCCACAATTTGAAAAGCAATACGATTAAGTTTCTTTTCTATTTGCTGTTTATTTAACAATGTTATCTTCATAAAGTAAGCAATTAATGAGATCGAATAGCTTCTACAGGATTAAGTGCAGCCGCCTTTTTAGCTGGAATATATCCTGCAAGTACGCCTACGAGTAGCGAAATACTTGTTCCAATTCCAATATTTTTCAATGTTAAAACCATTTCAAAATCAGCCAAATAGGTGGCTAACAAAGATAATAGGAAAACACTTATTATTCCAAACAAACCGCCCAATAAACATAAGATGACAGCCTCGGTTAAAAACTCCATTAATATCGTTGCGGCTGGAGCACCAATGGCTTTTTTTAATCCAATCATCTTGGTGCGTTCTTTTACCGTAACAAACATAATATTAGCAATACCAAAGGCTCCCACAATTAAAGAAAAACCGCCAATAACAAATCCAACTACATTGATGGTGGCAAAAATGGTATCCAAGCGGTCAGAAATTTGACTAAGCTTATTTATAGCAAAATTATTTGCTTCGGTAGGCTTTACTTTTCTTACGGCTCTCAATACACCCGTTAACTCATAGGTCATTTCTTCTAACGATTTTTCATTACTTGCTTTGACGATCAACATAGGATCGTATTGCAATGATTTCAAATCAAGCATACTTGATGTAACATAATAAGGTACCAACATGCCATTATCAAAATCAAATCCAGACATGGATTGCCCCATTTTTTTTAGCAAGCCAATAATCTTAATTTTCTTTCCATGATAAAACACATAGGTGCCTATTGGATTTAATTGAGAAGGGAATAATTCATTGTATAACTTATCGCCCAATACACCACAAGCCGTCCCTGCTTCTAATTCCGTTGTAGAAAAATAGCGCCCTCTTACGATTTCTAAATTCTGTGTATTTTCAAAATAAGGCATAACGGCATATACATTAACGCCACTCAATTCATTTTGATTATTTTTTATGGTAAGATTATTTTCACTAAAACAAAGTGTAGCAAATTGAACATGCGGTAATCCATTTACGGCTTTAAGTTCTTTGACACCCATGCTCGGTCGTCTCAAAAAATCCCACCATTTATATTCACCACCTTCATCCATCCATGGCCATCTGTTGATATACACTACATCGCTTCCCAGGGTGGCCACTTCTTTCCTAATATTTCGCTCCATGCTATCCAACACCGTCAATACCGCGATAATACAAAAGATACCAATACTAATACCCAATAAGGAAAGCGTTGTTCGCAAACGATTCACTCTTAATTCTTGAATCGCTTGTATGAAACTAAATTGTATTAATTGAAGCACGGCTTTCATGTGAACAAAAATAACTTAAGTAAAGTAGAATACATTATTAATATTGAATAAATTCGCACAAAACTGCCCCTTGAAAATTGTTATTCCTTTTTTAATTAAAAATAAAGCGCTTAGAAATAAGCACTTTCGTAATTATATCGCTACCCGATTAACAATGATCACGGCAATGATGATGCAAACAGCCATCGTTAGTTACCTCGTTTATAATCTTACTAAAAGTGAATTATCGCTCGGCTTATTAGGTTTATGGGAAGTTATACCTGCCGTTGCGGGTTCTTTATTTGCTGGTCATTATGTAGAAACTAGAGAAAAAAGAAGTGTCTTACTTACGTGCATCATAGCGTATATAGGATTATCTGTTTTCTATTGCTTTTTGGCAAGTGATCTCGTATTGCAAACGGTACCCAAACAAACAGTTGTTTGGCTAATTTATTTGGGTGTATTTATTGGGGGTAGTTTAAGGGCGTTTTACGGTCCAGCTAATTTCTCCTTATTTGGATTACTTATTCCAAGGAAACAATATCCTAATGCCACAGCATGGAGCAGTACAAGCTGGCAAGCAGGTGCCGTACTTGGGCCATTATTAGGTGGCATCTGTATTGGACTTATGAGTTATTATTACAGTTTATTGAGTGTTATTGTCTTTCAATTAATTAGCTTATACTGTATGCTCAAAATTCCTAAACAAGCTATAGTAAAGAAAACCAAAGAGCCGATATTAAAGAGTTTAAAAGAAGGTCTTCATTTTGTATTCACCAATCAGGTATTATTAGCTGCTTTATCACTTGATATGTTTGCTGTTTTATTTGGCGGCGCTGTAGCGTTACTACCCGTATATGCAGATAAAATTCTTCATGTAGGCGAAATGGGGTTTGGCTGGCTTAGGGCGGCTCCAGGTATAGGTGCAATGATAACTTTATTAGCACTTTCTGTAATTCCATTAGAAACAAAACCAGGTATAAAAATGTATATCTGCATTGCTGGTTTTGGGATCACTACTATTTTATTTGGACTTTCTACTAATTTCTATTTTTCCTTGGTCTTATTAATGCTTGGAGGTATATGCGATGCTATAAGTGTAGTTATTAGGGGTACCATTTTACAATTGCAAACACCTGATGATATGAGAGGGAGAATTTCTGCTGTAAATACCATATTCATTACGTCTAGCAATGAATTAGGGGCTATGGAAAGCGGCTTAACAGCCAAATGGATGGGGACGGTACCAGCAGTTGTATTTGGCGGTATTATGACTTTGGGAGTAGTGGCAATTAGTTATTTTAAAG
>JACCDI012204849.1_pt1 | contig 12047 bp, 10 predicted proteins | sample 7442791 | NCBI WGS metagenome assembly JACCDI01 (sample SAMN15323434, study PRJNA562643) | freshwater metagenome | isolation source: river surface water | place: USA:Blue River Watershed | collected 2017-08-15
AGCCGTAATGGTTGTACTGGGGTTGCTTTTTATGCCCGTATCTTGCGTTTCTGGTAAATTGTCAGAACTAGAAAGTGACTATAAAAAAGCACAAAAACTTGCGGGTGAGTTTTACAAAGCAGAGGCAAAAGCAAAAGTACAGGAAAGTCATCTTTCGGGTACAGCAGGGGGATCACTGGATAGCGACGATCCACTCAAGCAAATTGTTTATGAAATTTCAGATCAACTTCAAATTGAACGGCAAAAAGTGAATTTAAAAACGATCACTCCTGTTCAAAACGGTGCTCTGATTGAATTGTCAAAAGATGTGACATTGTCTGGGATGACATGGGAGCAAACGGTACGACTCTTACAGAGTCTCGCACAAGACCCTCGTGGTGTCAGTATCAATGTCAAGAAAATTTCGATTCAATCAGATCCAAAGAACAAGTCGATTATGAAGACAGTTTCATTGACGCTTTCAGTGTTACGGCCTAATAAATAGCCCATGAGAGAGGGATGAATATGAAAAAATCAACATCGTGGCTGTGGCATGGTATCATCGGTATCGTATCATTTTTAATTTTTTTATTTTTATTTTTACCATTAGAATCCGTTGTCGGGCATTACATTGTCTCACTTCCGCAGTACACAAAAGGCAAAGGTGATTTTACAATTTTAACATCGGATCTTGAAGCCAGTATGTTGTCGGGGGTTCGTTTTAAGGATTTTAGATTGTTACAAGGTCCAAAACTATTGCTAGAAATGCCTGAGCTTGAAGCCAACGTTTCATTTTTAAAATTGCTGTCGGGTCAGGTGGATTTAGAGATTGCGGGCGAGTTAGCGGGCGGTAAAATCGAAGGTGAATTGATCATAGCTGATAACTCTTCGTTGCAATTGCAACTCACTCAAGTCAATGTCATGCAAGTGCCTGCCATAAAAACGGCCTTAATGTTCACAGGAGTTGAATTGGAAATCAAATGTTTGGTGTCAGGTGATGTCGATTTTTCTTGGGGACGTGATGCTCGTGAACGTGATGGCGCTGTTAAGCTCAGCGTGCAGGATTTTAAAATACCTGTCTTAAATCTCAAATCCTTTGGATTAAAGGCCGAAAATATCATTTTGTCAGACGAAAAGAGTCCGATGATTATTGATGGCACATTGGATGGGGGGCAAATCATTTTGGAAAAATTCAAGATTCCTGGGCCTGATTTGAGTATTGACATGAGTGGTCGCGCTCGGTTGGGGGCTAAAAATGACATTTCGCAAATGAATATCCGTGGCTCCTTAAAAATGGGTGAAGAAATGGTCAAAAAAGTACCTTTAGTTTCTATGCTGGACTCTCAAAAAGACGCAGAAGGGGCTATTGCTATCACTTTGCAGGGAAATCTTGAAAAACCACGCTTTTTAATAGGGGATACCGATATTTCGCAACTTGCAGGGTGGTAAGGGATGTGCTACTGTTTGGGTATGAGTATTCCTATCCAAAGACGTCGAAATTTTAGTATTATCGCACACATTGATCATGGTAAGTCAACATTAGCCGATCGTTTCATTCAAATTACGGGTGGATTAGATGAGCGTGAGATGAAATCTCAGGTTCTTGATTCAATGGATCTTGAGCGCGAACGAGGCATTACAATTAAGGCGGCCTCTGTTCGTTTGACATACAAAGCTAATGACGGCCAAGATTATTTATTTAATTTAATTGATACCCCAGGACACGTTGATTTTCACTACGAGGTTTCGCGTGCTTTGGCCGCCTGTGAAGGCGCTGTGCTTGTTGTTGACTCAACACAAGGTGTACAAGCTCAAACGTTAGCAAATGTCTATGCTGCTTTTGACCAAAATTTAGAAATCTTGCCCGTCCTTAATAAGGTTGATTTGCCCAATTCCGATGTAGCTCGTGTCAAAAATGCGATTGAAGACGTGATTGGAATTGATGCGACAGAAGCCGTGCCGTGTTCTGGTAAAACAGGAATGGGCGTGCCTGAAATCCTAGAAGAAATTGTTAAAAAAATTCCACCACCAGCAGGAGATCCGCAAAAACCTTTACAGGCCTTGATTTTTGATTCATGGTTTGATCCTTATCAAGGTGTGATCATGCTTGTTCGTGTCGTGAATGGAAGCGTAAAAAAGAAAGATAAAATTTTACTTTTGTCTAATCAGAAGCAATTCGAAGTTTTACAAGTGGGCGCTTACTGTCCGCGTCCAACTCAACTAGAAGAACTCTCTGTTGGGGATGTGGGTTTTATTATTGCTGGGATTAAAGAAATCGCGGACACACGAATTGGTGATACCGTAACATCAGCCTCAAAGCCCTGTGAGACGGCATTGCAAGGTTTTCGAGAAGTTAAGCCAATGGTGTTTAGTGGACTTTATCCGACACAACCCAACCAATATGAAGAATTAAAAGAAGCTCTCGAAAAGCTCCGTTTGAATGACGCATCTTTTAGTTTTGAACCTGAAACCTCGATTGCGCTTGGTTTTGGATTCCGATGTGGATTTTTGGGGCTGTTACACATGGAAATTGTGCAAGAGCGTTTGGAGCGTGAATACAACATTGATTTGATCACAACATCGCCAACGGTTGCCTATAAGGTTTTTTTAACAGATGGCACCGAAATCATGGTTGATAACCCTGCAAAAATGCCAGAAGCGGGTCACATTGATCATGTTGAAGAGCCTTATGTGCACATTATGATTCATGTGCCCTCAACTTTTTTGGGTGGGATTATTCAGCTTTGCGAGTCAAAACGTGGGATTCAAGATAAAATCGATTTTGTGACTCAGGATCGTGTTGTGGTGCACTATGATTTGCCATTTCCTGAAATTATGTTTGATTTTTATGACAAGCTCAAATCGATTTCTAAAGGCTATGCTACACTCGATTATGAAATGTCAGATTATCGCCATTCGGATCTTGTTAAATTAAATATGATGGTCAATGGTGAAATCGTTGATGCGCTCTCTATTATTGTGCATCGCGAGTCGGCTTATTATCGCGGTCGGGCGTTGGCAGAAAAATTAAAAGAATTGATTCCAAGACAGCAATACGAAGTGGCGCTACAAGCGGCGATTGGAGTTAAAATCATTGCGCGTGAAACCATCAAAGCCTTGCGTAACGACGTGATTGCTAAATGTTATGGGGGAGATATTTCCCGTAAGCGTAAACTTCTTGAAAAGCAAAAAGAAGGAAAAAAACGCATGAAGCAAGTTGGTAGTGTCGAAATCCCGCAAGAAGCCTTTTTGGCCGCATTGCAAATCGATTAAGACGATTTGTTTAACATTTGGGCAAATGAAAGTTTTTTATCAAAACCTCGGCAACGGGGTTTTTTATTTTTCGATCCGCCCATACAAGATAAAGATTCTCATAAATACCATTCAGATTACCAATTAGGATGAGTTTTTTATTTTTGATATGATCGGCGACGCTGTGTTGCGTTGAGGCAATTAAAGCCATGCCATGGGTTGCCATGAGTTTTGTCAATGAAGTGTCTTGCGTCTCGGCAATGATGTCCATACTGATTTGATTGCTTTTGAGCCAATGTTCAATACTAAAGCGGAGTTGACTGTCATAAGTCGGAAGGATAATTTTTTGCCCCTTCAAGCTGTTTGGGAATTTTCCTTTAATGTTTTTAAATTCAGGCGATCCATAAATATGAACAGGGTAACGTGCAATCAAGCGATGATTGAGTTTTTGAGTGGATTCATTTAGTGGAGAAAAATTCGTAATCGCCAGATCAACTCTGTGTGTGCTGACATCGCGCAAAAGTTCTTGATCGTTGGCTTCTATCAGTGAAATATTACACGGCACAGCTTTATAGGCCGATTGAGTGAGTGCCAGCATGACATGCTTGGGAATACTGTCTAAAGCGCCTAGTTTGAGTTGAATACGACTAGGAACGAGTCGATCGGCCAGTACTTCTAGCATTTCATTGCCGAGTTTAAAAATGTTTTGAGCGTAATCAAAGGCAATTTTACCTTGTTCCGTCAAAATGAGTCGCTTGTGTTGTCTCTCAAATAATTTGATTGCAAGTGTTTCCTCAAAAAGTTTGAGTTGCGCGCTAAGAGTGGGCTGACCAATACGTAAATGCTGGGCGGCCTTTGAGATGCTTCCCGCCTCGACGATTGTCATAAAGTAATAGAGATGATGATAATTTAACCATTGATTTGTCATAGTGACTATTTTATTGTATACTTTAAAACAATGCAAATATATTTATTTATCTATTTGTGATATAATGACATAAACGATAATATAATAAAAAAAAGGAGATATATGACGTTTTTTCCATTTGCTGAATACTGGGGCTTGTATGCAGGCTTTTTGATTTTTGTTTTTGCCATGTTGGCACTTGATTTGGGCGTGTTTCATAAAAATTCACATGAGGTGAGTTTTAAGGAAGCAGGCATATGGACAGTCGTTTGGATCAGTTGTGCTTTAATTTTTAATTTTGGTTTTTATCAATATGCCCTGTGGAAGTTGACGACCTTGCCTCAGTATGTTGCTCAATTGGGGGATACGGCTCCACAAGTGGCAAAATCATTGGCACTAGAATTTTTGACAGGGTTTGTGATTGAAAAATCACTTGCGATCGATAATATATTTGTCTTTGCTGTCGTGTTTGGTTTTTTTGCGATTCCGAATAAGTACCAACATCGCATTCTGTTTTGGGGTATCCTTGGAGCTCTTGTATTCAGAGGTATTTTCATTGCCTTGGGTTCAGTTCTCATGCAATACCACGGTGTGGTCATTTTCTTTGGTGTCGTCCTCATGATAACAGGTTTAAAAATGTTTTTTGCGGGCAAAGAAGAAAAGGACTTAAATAAAAATATTATTATTAAAACCCTGCGTAAGTTTTTTAAAATTCACCCTCAAATTGAAGGCGATAAGTTTTTTATAAAAAAACCCGATGGTCGTTATGCGACGCCATTATTATTGGCACTTGTGTTTTTGGAATTGACAGATATTGTGTTTGCTGTTGATTCGGTGCCTGCCATTTTTGCAATCACAAAAGAGCCTTTCATTGTTTTCACATCAAATATCTTTGCCATTTTAGGACTAAGATCGATGTATTTTATGATGGCAGGCATATTAGATAAATTCATTTACATTAAATATGGTTTGGCGTTTGTGTTGATATTTGTGGGCTTAAAAATGGTTTACTTAAACAATGCTTTTGGAGGCAAATTTCCGATCACATGGTCACTTGGGATTATCGGCTTTTTTATTGTGGGCTCCATTGTAGCATCTCTCATAAAAGGAAATGGTAAAAAAGCATAATCCATTATACCACAAAATAAGTCATTCAACTCATGAAAAAGGCAGGTTCGATTTTCGTCCTGCCTTTTGCTTGTTTAATAGGAACGAATTCATCAAATAAACTGTTATTAACATATTGAAATTATTGTAATAACTTTGATTGCGCTTCCTAATAAAATAGTCTATTCTTGCGTCATGAGTGATTCAAAAGGTACAATAAAAGGTCAGTCTCCATCCAAGTCTTTTGGACAAATTGCCAAAGAGCAGTTTCAGTCCTTAGCGATTGCTTTAATACTCGCCATTATTATTCGTGGGTTTTTGGTCGAACCCTTTCGCATTCCTTCCGAATCAATGATTCCAACACTTGTTGTTGGCGATTTTTTATTTGTGTCGCGCTATGAATATGGCTTGCGCGTTCCTTTTACAAAAAAATGGCTCGTGGAATTTGATGATCCACAGCGCGGTGATGTTATCGTTTTTAATTATCCAAAAGATGAGTCGGTAGATTTCATTAAAAGGGTGGTGGGTGTTCCGGGTGATAGAGTTGCGATGCGTTCCGGTGTTTTGTATGTTAATGATGAGCCGATTCGCACAGAAGCTTTTTCGCTCCTGAGTGTTGATCCAGATGACAGTTGCAACATGGTGCTTGAAAAATCGGCAGGAGAGCTTTTGCCAGCTGAATTTAAACCGTTCCCATCTTATTTGTTGCGGGATGAATTTCAGCAACGTGTGGAGTGGTTTGGTGATAAAATGCATATGATTCAATATGCAAAAGGAGGGGATACGGTTGGTGATTTTTCGGTCGTCGTCCCCGAACGTTCATTTTTTGCAATGGGTGATAATCGTGATATGAGTGGCGATAGCCGATTTTGGGGGTTTGTCCCGCGTGAAAATATCAAAGGCAAAGCTCAATTTATTTGGCTTTCTCTCAATAATGATCACAGTCATTGTCGATATAATTTTATTGATCCACAAATTTTGCCCAATATTCGATGGAGTCGTTTTGGACGTGCTATAAAATGATAGGATGAGATGAAACGTGTTATAAAAAAAATCGCCAAGATTCTTTTTGCCCTGCTTTTTGTGTACGGGCTAAAGGTGTTTGTCTTGCAGATTTACTTTATTCCCAGTTCATCGATGATGCCGAATCTTTTTCAAGGAGATTACATTTGGGCTTATCCTTTGTCTTATGGATTTAAGATGCCCTTTATGAAATCCTACGGACTCACGTGGTCCTCTCCTCAGCATGGCGATATTGTTATTTTCAAGCGTTCAGACCGTGAGACGGACACGGATTATATCAAGCGTGTGATTGGAATTCCGGGAGACCGAATTGAAATTAACGGCAATGAGGTGAAACTCAACGGTAAAATTTTAGAACGTCAACTCGTAAAAGTGATAGGGCGTCAGGACGAAAATCCTTGTTTGGCAAAAACAGACCCTGTATTATCAAATTACCCCTTGTGGCGTAAATCAAAGGATTATATTCATTATGAAGAAAAAGTAGCTTCACGTCAATGGATGATTTTGCAAGCAAAAATGATTTTTAACAAGACTCAGGAGAATAAAGAGCCTCTTACGTTTTTAATTCCTCCACAGTCTTATTTTGTAATGGGCGATAATCGTGATGGGAGCCGAGATAGCCGAGAGTTTGGTTTAGTATCTTTTGATGATATTGAAGCGCAAGCCAAAAGAATATTGTTTTCTTTTGCAAAAGGGCAAGCAACATGCCAATCTTTGTCACAGGGACAATGGTATCGTATCGGAAGGCGATTGGATTTTAATTATTAAGGAGAATACATTATGGAACAAACTGTTATCATCAGTGCAAAACGAACACCGATTGGATCATTTTTAGGAAGTCTGTCAACCCTAACAGCGCCTGAATTGGGAGGACTCGCTATTCAAGCTGTGTTAGACGGGACACCTTTTGAACCTGAATCTGTTATCATGGGATGTGTTTTAACAGGGGGCGTGGGACAAGCTCCTGCACGTCAAGCCGTTATGAAAGCGGGATTGCCCATTCATGTCTCAGCTTTGACGATTGGAAAAGTTTGTGGTTCAGGATTAAAAGCGGTGATGCTGGCAGATCAGGCGATTCGTGCACAAGATGTTTCGGTTGTGGTGGCAGGAGGGATGGAATCGATGAGTCAGTCTCCTTATTTTGTCGCCAAAGCACGTCAAGGTTTGCGTATGGGCAACGTTGAGTTTAAGGATATGTTAATTCATGATGGTTTGTGGGATCCATACAGTCAGTGCCACATGGGAACCATTGGCGAAGCCTGTGCCTCAAAAATGAATATCACACGTGAAGAGCAAGATAATTATGCCAAGCTTTCTTACGAAAGAGCGATAGAATCCGTGACATCAGGTCGATTCAAAAATGAAATTGTTCCGGTTACGCTCACAAATAAAAAAGAAACCAAAATTATCTCATCTGATGAAGAGCCCAGTAAAGGGGATGTTGCCAAATTGTCAACATTAAGACCTGCCTTTGATCCAAAAGGAACTATCACGGCCGGAAATGCAAGTTCAATTAATGATGGAGCGGCCGCTGTTCTTTTGACCTCGGCGACAAAAGCTCGTGAGCTGAATGTAAAGCCAATAGCTAAAATCATTGCGACAGCAGAGGCCTCACTCAGTCCTGCCGATTTTCCAGTGGCTCCAACTTCAGCCATAGAAAAATTGCTAAAAAAAGCCAATCTTCAAGTCTCAGATATTGACTTGTGGGAATTGAATGAAGCCTTTGCCGTTGTCGCCTTGGCCAATAATAAACTCTTGGGTCTTGAGACAGATAAGGTAAATGTTAAAGGCGGTAGTGTCGCTTTGGGACATCCGATTGGAGCTTCAGGCGCACGTGTTCTTGTGACACTTGTTCATGCCCTCAAAGAACGTGGCGGTCGCTATGGCGTTGCATCGCTTTGTATTGGCGGTGGTGAAGGTGTTGCGGTTTTAATTGAAGCCTTATAAAAGAGACCAGAAAGGTAAAATATGAACTATCAAAATCTACAAATTCAAGAGTTGGAAAACATCACACATGTGATTGTCTCTCGACCACAAGCCTTGAATGCACTCAATCGTGATGTGTTAAGTGAACTTAAATGTGCTTTTACTGAAGATGAAAAACTAAAAAAAGCGCGTGTGGTTGTTATTTCAGGAGCAGGCGATAAAGCTTTTGTCGCTGGTGCTGATATTGCATCGATGAAAGGATTGACACAAGAGCAGGCGCGTGATTTTTGTCTTTTGGGGCATGCTGTGATGAATGCCATTCAAAATTTTAAGGCACCCGTTATATGTGCTGTCAATGGCTTTGCCTTGGGTGGTGGACTTGAGCTGGCCTTGGCTTGTGATTTTATTTATGCCTCACCAAAAGCAAAATTAGGTTTGCCAGAAGTGAATCTTGGCCTTTTCCCTGGATTTGGTGGGACACAACGATTGCTTGAGCGGATTGGATCTGCACGTGCAAAGGAATTGATTTTTACAGCAAAGATTTTGAATGCACAAGAGGCTTATGATTGGGGAATCGTGAATATCATTACACAAGATGATGTTGTGGCGCATGCCATAGAGTCGGCAAAGTTGATTGCAACAAAAGCGCCTGTGGCGATTAGTCTTGCCAAGCAAGCCATCAACGAAGGGATCGGTTGTGAGCTTAAGAACGGCCTTGAGATTGAAGCCACACTTTTCCCGACGGTTTTTAGTACAAAGGATTGCCAAGAAGGCATTGAGGCTTTTTTGACAAAACGTCAACCCCAATTTAACGGAAATTAATTTTTTAGATAAATATAAAAATGAGGAGAATGTATGTTTTTTGATTTAACCGAAGACCAAAAGCAAATTCAGGAAATGGCCAAAAAATTTGCCCGTGATGTCATATTGCCAAAAGCCAGTTATTATGATGAACGTGAAGAGTTTCCCAAAGAACATATTGGCAAGCTTTTCGAGCTTGGATTTATGAGCATGACAGTCGATCCTAAATACGGTGGCAGTGGTATGGATACTCTGAGTTATGTTTTAGCGTTGGAGCAAATTTCAGCGGCTTGTGCTTCAACCGCTGTTACGATGTCTGTCAATAATTCTTTGTATTGTGGACCGATTCAAAAATATGGGACAGAAGAACAAAAGCAAGAATTTTTAGTTCCTTGTGCAACCGGTCAGGCCATCGGCGCTTATTGTTTATCAGAACCGGGAACAGGGTCGGACGCAGCCAATCAACAAACTGTGGCATTAAAAGATGGTAATGATTTTATATTAAATGGCACAAAAAATTGGATCACCAATGGACCCAATGCGGATTATTTCATTGTTTTTGCCATGACAAATAAGGAACAAAAAGTTAAAGGAATTACAGCTTTTCTTGTTAAAAAATCCGACAAAGGATTTTCTGTTGGTAAGATTGAACACAAACACGGTATTCGCGCATCATCAACAAGTCAAATTGTGTTAGAGGATTGTCGTCTTCCTGCATCACGTGTTCTTGGCGAAGTTGGTAAGGGTTTTTACATTGCAATGAATACTTTAGATGCGGGACGAATTGGCATAGCAACGCAGGCGCTTGGTATTTCTGAAGCCGCCTTTGACTATGCACTTAAGTATGCTGGCGAACGTGAGGCTTTTGGGCAAGCCATCAATCAGTTTCAAGCGATTCAATGGATGTTAGCCGACATGTCTTGTCGTATTGATGCCTCAAAACTTATGATTTATAAAGCCGCTTGGATTAAAGACAGAGGTGGCAACTGTTCACGTGAAGCCGCGCAAGCTAAACTTTTTGCGTCTGAAACTTCAAATTTTGTGACCGATCGCTCGGTACAAATTCATGGAGGTTACGGCTATAGTCGAGAATATCCCGTTGAGCGCCTCATGCGTGATGCGCGTATCACAGAAATTTATGAAGGAACATCTGAGATTCAACGTCTCGTGATAGCGCGTTCATTAATAAAAGATGCCAATTACTACTTTTTAGGTGGTCTATGAGTCAAAAGGAACGTCAGAGTTGGGAGCAAGGCACGTTGTTCCCTTTTTTAGAAAAAGCCCCCGAGTCACAACGTGGTTTTACCACAGTATCGGGTCAAAAAATAGAACGTCTTTATGACGAGACAACGATGCCTCAAAAATGGTCCTTTGATGACGACGTGGGTTATCCGGGACAATTTCCTTTTACGCGTGGAGTTTATCCAACCATGCACCGTGGGCGTTTGTGGACGATGCGTCAATTTGCAGGATTTGGTACGGCAGAAGATACCAACGCACGTTTTAAGTATTTGCTCTCACAAGGTCAAACGGGGTTATCGACGGCTTTTCATTTTCCAACATTGATGGGTTATGATTCTGACGATGCCCGTTCGCGTGGCGAAGTCGGCGTTTGTGGTGTTGCAATCGACAGTTTGGCAGATATGGAAACACTTTTTTCAGGCATTCCACTTGATAAAGTGACGGTTTCGATGACGATTAATGGTCCTGCCGCGATTGTACTCGCTTTCTTTGTAGCAAATGCACAAAAGCAAGGTTTTGATTTGAATAAAGTTGGTGGCACAATTCAAAATGATGTTCTTAAGGAATACATTGCCCAAAATTCATATTTGATTCCTCCTGAGCCCGCCATTAAAGTTGTCGTTGACACCATTGAATGGTGTGCCAAACATTTGCCCAAATGGAATCCGGTTTCTATTTCGGGTTATCATATTCGTGAGGCAGGAAGTTCTGCCGTGCAAGAATTGGCATTTACGTTGTACAATGGATTGGAGTACGTCAAAAATGCTGTGGCTCGCGGGCTGGATGTGGATAGTTTTGCACCACGTCTTTCGTTCTTTTTTAATGCTCATCAGGATTTCTTTGAAGAGGTTGCCAAGTATCGTGCCGCTCGTCGCTTGTGGGCCCGTGAAATGAAAAGACGTTTTGCCCCCAAAAAGGAATCCTCCATGGCGTGTCGTTTCCATGTTCAAACGGCAGGATGCACACTTACAGCACAACAACCTGAAAATAATATTATTCGGACAACGCTTCAGGCATTAAGTGCTGTTATGGGCGGGTGTCAATCGTTACACACAAACTCAATGGATGAAACGTTAGCTTTACCAACAGAAAAGGCGGTTATGATTGCCTTGCGGACTCAGCAAGTCATTGCTTATGAGTCAGGTGTATCGCAAACGATTGATCCGCTGGCAGGAAGCTATTTTGTTGAGACTCTCACATCGCAAATGGAAGAGCAGGCCTTAGAGATTATTCAAAAGTTAGATGAAATGGGAGGAATGGTTTCTGCCATTCGCAATGGGTATCCGATTTTGGCAATTGCTGAAACAAGTCGTAAATTCCAAAATGAAGTTGAAAGCAAAGAACGCTTGATTGTGGGTGTGAATAGTTTTGTCGTGGATGAAAAACTCAATACGGAGTTGCTCAAAATTTCGCCCGAGGTTGAAGCCAAGCAAGTCGCCAAACTCAAGCGTGTCAGAGCAGAACGCGATAGTGATCTTGTGACAAAGAAATTGCAGGAGTTACGACGCGCGATTCAAGCCAATCAAAATATCATGCCAGAACTGATCGCTTGTGCTCATGCTTACGCAACCATCGGTGAAATTGCACAAGTCATGCGAGATGAGTATGGTGAGTACCATGATCCAGGAATATTTTAAGAAGGATTTATTATGCAAAAACGAATTCGAATTTTAGTCGGAAAACCGGGGTTAGACGGTCATGATAGAGGCGCTAAAATCATAGCGCGTTCACTTCGTGATGCGGGTTTCGAAGTCATTTATTCAGGCTTACATCAAACGCCTCAAATGCTGGTTAATCTGGCGATTCAAGA
>JACCDI010531669.1_pt1 | contig 12046 bp, 2 predicted proteins | sample 7442791 | NCBI WGS metagenome assembly JACCDI01 (sample SAMN15323434, study PRJNA562643) | freshwater metagenome | isolation source: river surface water | place: USA:Blue River Watershed | collected 2017-08-15
CTTACAGTCAGATTCTCTGAAAAGGTTGTGCTGTGGTAGGATTATCTTCTACTCTTCAACAAACAAATTTGACTTTATAAACACAAAAATCTAAAATCTGAAATTATTTTTGTTGGGCATGTAATAGCAGTTATATTGCAACTTCATCCTTGGTGGCATTTCAGGTTGGTGACATTGTATGATCATTGAATGCATCAGTCAGTAACCTATGAACCAAATACTCCTCTATTTGGCAAACTTCCTGATGTTGGATATCAGGACAAATCATATTGCTAATTGGTATGAGCTGAACAATGATGTGTTTTATACAAAGTCAAAACAAGAAGTTAGTTTGTGAATTATGACATGTGCAGTCATCAGTTCACAAATTTCCTAAATGATAACAGCAACATAGAATACAAGTAACCTAAGTGGCAAAACATACTATTATCTTATATTCTGAAAACTTTTCTTGACCCAATTAATCAAAATGATACCACTTATAAAATTGCGAGCAAAATAATCACATCTCCACTAATCCAAAAAGCAAGTAAAAATTCAAAAATAATATGCTACTATGTTTTCTGTTGAAAATAATTCCTTTTTGCCATTAAATCAAAGCACAATATATCAGGTGATCTGGATCAGAACTAAAGTTATTTAAATTTTTGCACTATTGAACTCCTACCTTTTTGTCTCAAGTATTCCCACAATGGGATTTTTCTCTTGAAATTTTACTAAATAGATTTCAGTCAAAAGCATTATGTGTTAAAACCCTATTACAATCTTAAAGCATTTGAATATTTAGGAATAAATCACTAGTCATCACATAATGCATAGCAAGGAATTCAATATTTCTTCATTTAGATGCGATAAAATCAAATGAATTTTTGTTGGGCAAAAAGTGTGTTGTCTATTACCAAAAAGTCATCAATCAAGGATTCTACCTATTCTTTTTAGTTAGCAGACAAGTCTAAAAAACAAATAATATATTTATCACATTATTCAGACTGAATGAAAAAATTTCACAATCACACAATCACTAAAGAAACTGACAGAATAACTTTTTGAATAATCCCTTTCCTTTTCTAAAATCCTTCCTCCTGCAACAAACAACCAGTTGAAACTGATCAGTGCAAATCTTGCCACAAGTCCCCATCATTCAACACAAAATTCTAAATACCAACAAAAATAAGATGCAGATTCCTTTCAGATGCTCATAATCTAAATGCTCTTTAACATATTATCATCATAACATTGTGCTTTGATACAGGGTATCAAACGAAATCCATTCTTTACAAACAGAGCATTGGAGACTTCACTCAACAAACTTGACACTTTTATCTTAGTTCATTTGTTGATTTATGGATTTTACAAGGTGAAATGCATATGATTCAAAATCAAGATCAAAATTTCTTTGTTGCAGGGAAACTTCAAATACCCATTCTCTACCAAATGTGGATTGAAACAGAAATGGAGCATCAATCATAACAATATGAGATGAATTATGGAAATAATGAAGACAACAACATCCTTATTCAGTGATGGGCTAGTTGTCATGACTGTGAATGGAGTCATTGTGTCATTATGAAACAAGTAGAAACAAAAAAATTGATATCACCTCATGTAAAGTTTGTTCGGCCTCTACTTTGCTGAGAGCACAATGACAAAACTATGATTATCTGCTGTAAATCTCAATCAAGAGCCTTGCTCTGCTTGATAAGAATATGGCATCATCGCCGGCATTTTGAAAACAAAGTTAACCAGCAATTTTTGAAAGGGAAACATTTCGTTTCATTTTTGGCAGAATACCTTGCAAATAAATCTAGTTTTTTTTCATATCGCGGTTGGTAGAGAAAGTAACGCTGCGATAATTGGGTTGCTGCTGTAGCGGTTGGATCAATGTCTGTTTCGTCGGCCTCTTTAACATTGAATTCCTCTTGTGCTATCGCAGTATTTGAAACTTCATTCCTCGCTAAATCATAATTCATAGATGAAGTTCCATGGGGCATATATTGTTTTTCCACCCCACCCCCGTCAAATTGAGAATCATTGTCGTTTGAGCTTTCCTGAACTTTCCGTTCGTTGAGTAATTCCACTGTCTCTCGTTCTTTCATCTGATTGATTCCAACCTGAATCAAATGCTGCATTGCTTCGTCTACACCTCTTCCATCCAAGGCGCTTGCCTCGAAGTGAGGGATACCATTGCGCTGGCACCAAAGTAAAATCAAAGGACGATTTGCTGGCAATTGATCCTCTGCGAGTTGCAATGCCTCGAGATAAAATGTGTCAGTTGTCCATGTCGTGTTTTTGAGGGAATACGTCATTTTATTGCATCTATCTATCGACCTTTCCTTAGACGGCTTAGTTTTCCAATCCGAGGCTTTGGGCATCAAATTCGAGTCACTTTGTGGTCTAGATTTCCTTTGAAACGGGGTAGATTGGCCGGTAAAGTCGGAAGGATCCAATTCATTCCTTTCGTCGCAATCGTGGCATGATTTTGAGAATTTGCGGTTTTCAGTTGAATACTCATATTTCCATTCTTCTCCAACATAGCCGCATTTTCCAAAACCCATAACAGAACGTCTCTTTGAAGCATTTTGTTTATATGAACTGTCTCCGCTTCGATTGGCCCCGGCCGAAGAATGACTGCGATTATCCAAGAGATCAATTTTGTTTGCAACCACAATGAATGGAATAATCCTTTTCCTGCTTTTGTTATCATGTTTCCCACGGGCGTCATGATGTTGTGTTGTCAATCGTCGTATCATTTCTTCATGCCAATCCATCAATTGTAAGAATGACATGGATGAAGTGGCATCATATACGAGCATGCACGCGTCTATGTGTTCGAATAGGGCATTTTTCATGGGTTGATTAAGTGATTGTGTGAAAGTGCTTTTGGTAATGATATTGTTGGTTCTGTGAAATGTATTTTGTTTACGATGATGATGTTGATATTTTGAATTAGGTACATGATTATTAGTGTAAACGCAAGTTTTCTCCTTTATATGAAGATGGTTTGAATAATGTTTTTTCAATGGTGTATGATTGTGTGAATGGTCTGTTGAATCAGAATGTGCATAATGTTCAGAAAAGGAATCTTCGTTCGGACATTTTTTTGATGAATGAGATAAAAAAAATTGATAACAGTGCTGACTGTTGTTGGAGCTTGATTGATGATGATGCCGCTTCCTAATACGTGGATTTAGAAATTGTAGTGGCGACGGGCGTTCTTTTCCAACGGTGTCCCATAATTGCAAGATGACGTGAGATTCGAGAGATAGCTTAAGTTTTTGGCTGTCATGTTGTCGACTGGATGGTGATCTTCTCTCAAACAGCGGATTATTCACTTTTTTCACGTAGTAGTCGGCTCCCAAAGTGGAGGCATGAGGCGTAACAGCACCACATCTAGATGAAACGGGTTTGAAGGAATAATGTCCGCCTCCCTGGTCTTCAAAAGTTCCATGAATATATCGCCGTAAAAGACTTGTCTTTCCTGCAGCCGAAGATCCAAGAACGATGCATTTCAGACTGATCGATTGAGTCTGATGATGTTGATGCCGGTGTTGGTCACTGTGATAGTCGTTGTAGTTATTTGTGTCGTGTCGCATGATTAGTATTCTCGGAAGTTAAGATCAGGCCGCAGCAGGAGAATTGGATCGAGTTGTACCGACGAAAAGTGTTCTGGGTCTATTTTTTGATTTTATTTTGTTGTTCTTGCATCGCTTTAGAAATATCTTTCTCCTTCTCAATGGAACTATCTTCTCTATTAATTTTACCTGCGCGCCGGTCTGAAGTTCCGCGAGGAAGCCTGACGAGATGGCGAAGGCGACTGTATCGAGTGATGCTTCTGAAAAAAAAATTTAAAGCCACTTAACGGACATTACTAAGTGTGTAACTCTGTGACACGTGGATGCTATTCTGAGGGCGCTTTGAAAATAATGTAAAAAATAGGGATACAGGCCAATTCAGGCTTTTTTGGCCGATGGAATGTCCATTAACTCACATGTGCATACTCTGCACAACGAAAATGTCAGATATCGATGGCCTTTTTGACCCCCTCAAGTAGAGTGATACTGCTTATCTTATCTTAATTTCAGTATGAACATAAAAATAAATCATGCTCTATATCTGACAATCATCCAACTAAAAAAACCATGTGATTTCCACCAAATGATTTTGTGGTAGCAGCCACACAAAGACAAATACAGTGAATCAATACGAAACCACGCTGCACTATGATAGTTCAGAGTCTTGGCTACAACTTGTACTTGACAACTTTTGTCTGATTCAGTCTGTAAGTTGAGCTAAAGGGGGTTCCATATGGAAGCTTCATCCTGTGGTGCAAAATATACCACATTGTGCAAAATAGTTTTTTACTAGTACCAGATCAATACCGGTGTTGGCGAATTGTATCATAACCCCATTTTTTATGACATAGTGGCAGTTTTCATTCCTATTCTTACTTCTACCCATAAATATGTGAATCTTCAGACAAGAAGTTAATTTATTAAATTTATTGGAGCAAACTTTAAATTTCCTTTCCAATGATGTGCATTAGATTTTATGGCTCCAAATAGAAGCCAAGATATGCAAGGTCAAAGTACAAACAAATGCAAAAAATGTTAACAACAATCAAAGCAACAATCAATCGCTTTTGTTAACATAGAATATCAGCCCACAAAATTGGACAACACTACTTCTGATACCTCCAAATATGATTGCAAATACAGCTGCACTGCTCATTTGTGCCATGTGGTCATTGCTGGGATGAAAATGGCAGTTTCCACAATAGGTCTGTGGAATGGCTTCCACACCAAGAAATCAGCAGCAGCTTCTTCTGACCATTTGAAGCCATCTTTAAGGATCAGGACACAACAATAAATCAGAAATCACCCAAATTAATATGTAATAGTAATAATAATAATATGGATTGGAAGGAGAAGGAAAAACTATTGGATTCCCACTAGTTGTAGATGTAGAATATGGTGAGAAGAATGGAGTGTGTCGCTTGATTAGTTGTAGAATAGCTACTAGTTACAGCCGCTCAAAACTTTTCATTGACCAGACACAGCAAAAAACCAGAAATCATGTAAATTAAAATGCAATAGCAATTTTATGGATTAAGAGGGAGATAAAGAAATATTTGAGGTCGCGAAGTGGGTGGAGAGAGGCAAGGAGAACCAAAACTGATGCTTGGAGGGGTGACAATAGGCTCCAGCAGATATAATACAATCTTTCTGGCTCCAGCAGATATGATACAATCTTTCTGAACCCCTAACCCCTCAAACCAATGCAACAACCAACCAAAAATAATTTTAGCATGAGATGCACAAAACTTCCTGGCAAAATTAGTGATATCCGTAATTTAAACCACAATTTTCATGTTCTTCAGTTTGTAAAAGAATACTTCTGTAAGAAATGGCCATGTTGCATCCCTGTGCCATGCCCTGGTTTCAAGATTCTCCCAACATGTAGAGGAAGTCATCTGCATGCTTGGTTTGGTGGTCCAAAGGTTATTGTGACCATCATGGTTGTGATAGCGGCAGTCCAATGATTTTGTGGAAATCCCATATTTGGCAAGATTGTGTGCTAACTATACCAAAAAAATCCTACATGCAATTGGTATATTTTTCTGCATAATTTGATACATCTCCACAAGGCCTGTATTGTAAAGTTGATAATTCCATTGAAACAACTTTGAAAAATCAAGTACTAATTCCAAAAAGGACAGAAAGATTATATAATTGTGTGAAAAATATGTTTGTAATAAAAATGATATGAATAATAATAGTGCATGCCTAATAGTTACTTATGCAAGTGTTACAAGACACTTTTTTGATAAAGGTCTTGTTTTTCTCTCTACTTTTTTCCTCTCAAGTTCTGGAATGGTTTTGTTATAAGAATTTATTGTCAATGAGCCTGTTGGAATTTGATAGGTGTGCGATAGCACCTGCTAATCCAGGTGGAAGCCAAGAGATGTTTTTTTCTGCAATGGCAACAATAATACCGTAACCCTAATATTGCCATTAGCCATCAACAACAGTCCATCACTCTGTAACACCACAATTTCTCCTTCTAATCAAAGACAAAGTCAAAAATAATAATCATTGTGCATCTGACACTGCACATAATGAAATTATAATTTAAGCAGCAACATCTGTTACATTGTTTTCATTTCACTGAGCAGTTTTTTCACAAACCTGACAAGTTCCCATTGAAGTTGACATAAAAGAATTCATGTGCTTCTGTTTTTGATCCAAATCTCCACTTCAAAGCTGAGTGATCATCACTCAACTGGTTGGAAAATCTCCTTGCACCATCATTTCCAACTTCTTATCCTTAGTGTGTTTGTCTTTTACATTTTTAAGTTTTAGTTGTTAATCTGATGAATCCTTCCTAAGGATAAATGCAGGCTTTATACGTTACCAGCACATCTGATCTGACATGACTTGAGATAACTCTGGTGAGGAATAACTTTAGATCATGATTGCCAAAAAACAGTGAAAAGTGTAGCTAAAATATTTAGTGTTGTTAGTTGGGCTATGTAACAGCTGATTTGGATTGTTCCCCAACAAGTCCAAGCACCTTTGGTTTTTTATGGTATCTACTATTCCTATCCATTTGCTGTCACAATGAAATGTAAATGATTGGTTGATGATAATGATCCTATTATCATTATGCACTTCATTAGGTTGAGCTTATAACCTCCTTGTATACACTCATCCCAGTTTTAACAAGAAACAATTTTGTTTGATTTTTCAATATTTTTCTTTTTGAGACAAAAATATGTGCTACACCAAATAAAACATTTTTTATTTTTCTAATTAAATAGAGATTACCATAAATGGGAACTTAATTGTAGCTGCAATTGTTACATTTTATATTATACTCCTTCATTTACAGTTTAGCTTGTTTTTGAAATGAAAATGATGTGAAAGTTGCCATAGCTATACTCATATCACCATACATTTCTATTGTGAATATATATAAACAGCTATATGATTAGTACATCACCCTATCCTTGATGACAATATTATATAACTTGGATTATTTTTTTAGACATTTGTTCCTATGACTTTTCCAGACATATTATCATGTCAAAGATGCCATTATTACACCCATGGTAACAATTGATAATGTTATACATCTAAGAAAAAGTATACATCAACATCATGGGAGCATCCTAGCCTAAATTATCACAACAAAATCTTGGATAAATGTTCATTATGGTGATTTCATTGTCATATGAATTTTTGAGAAACACATATTGTTACATTTTTATGATTCTCATGACAATATGATCAACTACAATATGGCTAGTCTCAATCATAATAATATAAAATAGGAACTTTATCCTAGCATCATAGATCATATTATACATGTTGTAAAAATCTATAGTGAGGTTCTTTTTCAGTCTTTTGACTTTTCCAGACAAAAAATCATGTGAATCATCTCAATATTGCACCAATTGTAACAATTTTTGTTTCATTCTAGACTCAATTACATCTTTTTTTCTTGTCCAAAATCATAATTCAAATATTTTATTATGAAATATAAGATCACTATGATTATGATAAACAAAACTGAATTATAATTGTAAATTATCAAAAAATAAATTACCAGCATCAATTCAAAATTTCAGAGTTTTGTAACTATATTCTCATCTAACAAGATCAACTAAATTTTGAACACAAAAATAAAATAAGTGAATGGATAGTCTGACTCTAACCACTTTTTTAGCCAAATATGGTCAAGCAAGGTAATCCAAAATTTGATCATCAAAATAATATAAAGTGAGCAGAATTTCTGATTAAAACATGGATAATGATTCGAAATCATTACCGCAATAATAATAAACAATGTGTGTTAAAAATTTTATATAAAATAATTAACACAATTTCCACATCAACATTTTTCACTTTTGTCAGACATATTGTTGATCAGCAAGGTCATCGAACATTTGATAATTGAAATAACATAAGGGGATGAATATTCTGATTAAAACCTTAATCAAAGGCTCTACAAGATCAAATTGATGATAATGAACAACATTGAATAAAAAATATATTCATCAAATAATCAATTAAAACAACCATGTTGACATTTTTCATTTGTGATAGCCGTATGCTTGTTCAGCAAGGTTGTCTGAAAATTTGACCATCAAAATAACATAAGTGAATGGATTTTCTTATTTAAACCTGATCAAAAGCTCTACAAGATCACCATCATAAAAATAATTTAAGTTGTATGAAAGGAATAATTTCATTAAACAACAAACACAACTATTCACTATCGTTTTACATTTTCTTGTAAAGCAAGGTCATCAATAATTTGATCAACAAATACAACATCAGTGAATGGATTTTTTTACACCTTGATAAAAGGCTCTAAATTATCACCATGATAATGATCAAGAATGATAAATTAAAAATATATTAATTAAAAAAATTAAAACCACAATATCAACATTTTTTTATTTTGTTAAAATAACAAATTATTTCCATGAAATAACAAATGGTGTTTTCTCTTTAACTATATATTCAATTTTTGCAGTCATATTCATAACTAACATAGACATCTAAAAATAGATCAACAAGAGGTATGAATTGCAATTTAAACCACCATTACTATAATGACGAATGATGTATAAAAAGTTTCATACACACACCACATAAAAGTTTTCTGTTTTGTCAGCAATATTCTAGTTCAGCAAAGCCATGTTTTATTTGATTGTGAAAGGTCCACAAGTAACTGATTTTTTGGATCAAACCTTGTTGAAAGGATCTAAATCATAATTTTAATGGTAATAAATAATGTTGTATTGAAATTTTTTAGGAAATAAAATTATATACAACACAAATACATTTTCACAGACCATCATAATTTTATTTTTCCTTCATCAATAGTACTTCATTTTCAAATATTCAATTTATTGAACTGAAGGGATGTATTGAATTTCATCATGTTGTGCAGGTGGAATTGGAAACACAAAAACAAGGAACTAGTTATGATTCATGTTGAAATTGAATGGACAAAAGACATGTCCTCACACTTTGTAGTATTATTGTTTATTTTACAATAAAAATTAACTAATACATATTGATATCAAACACATTTGTTACTCATTCATTTCATGGGTATCATTTAAATGCTTCAAAACTTAATACACTGATTAACAAAAATATCAAATATGATCATTCAGATTGCAATTCATTTTATACAGCATATTAGTAAGGCTTTGCTCATCATGAATGATGTGAATTAATATTTTGGACCTGGAATTTGTAAACCAACATGTTGCTTGCAACCTCATCACAAAGAGACATTTTTGGCCAAGACATCTAAAATGACAATATAACACTCACTCCAAGTGAAAATTTGACAATCAAAATCATAAAACACCAAAAGAAGTTTTCATTAGTAAGTGCCAGTTACTAGAATAAGTCATGAGAGAGCTAAAAATATTTGATCATGCCATGGAGGAAGGGGAGAACCAACATTTATTTCTTCATCAACTATATATGGTAATGCATACATGAGATCAAGCAAGTTTCAATAGGGACAGTTTTATCCATCCATTTTTGAATGATGATTTAGGTACATTTTTAGGTGACAAAGGTCAAGCCAGGAGGATTTAAAGAATATATTGAAGTCCTGGGAACTGTTCGTCACATTGTCACATCAAAAGGACTGGGATGGCTAGATCATGTCAGGTGCAAGAATCATTGAATACTGTGGCATCACTGCTGTAGTCAATAAGAAATTCAGTTACATTGGCTTGAAATGCTATGCAAAAACAAGGGAGCATTTCATTGGTGCATACTTATGAACAAATGCTGTGTTTATATTAAAATATTACTAATTCATTCTTGTATATTTTGTGATAAGATGATTTCATCACAGGGCATTTACCAATTATCAATTTGTAAGAGCTATCACACACCAGCTCTAAGGAAGCTCCTGCTTTTCAGTCACATTTTCTGTGATGCGTTCTTTGTCCAGAAATTAGGCAAGAGATCCAAAACATCATTGCATCCATCTTTGATATTAACACCATCAGTGATGAAGTATATGCCATCACATTATTGAAAAATAATAATGATAGGATGAATGAAGATACGATTGCCAAGAAGGAAATTGAGGAATTTCGGTTTAGACCACTTGTCAGAGATGATGTCTCTGGGGGTGATTTTAAAATCTTGGGGGTGGGCAGAAATAAAGATATGATGAATTCAATATCAAGAATCAGAAGTGCTGGAAGGTGGACTTCAAATGGACAAGACAATTTAAGAACAAGATGAAGATTATAAATGGTGATATTTGGAGGGAGGAAAAACAAAGGTACAATAAAATTGGAAATCTCTAAATAATTGAGTGATATCCACCATGATGTATGGATTGATTACAACAAAGAAATCAATCAATTCTGTACTTCATTGTCAGGGGAAGATGAAAATGATGCCTCTCCATTAATGGACAAGGGAAGGACCAACTGTTCTTCCAATTCTTGCCAATAATATGTTTGACTTGAGCAAGGTGTTTGAAGTGTAAGATGGTTATCATTGTAACAATATATGTTGTGGTATTTGTTTATAATTTGGTATTCATCTAAAGATATTTGTATTACATTCAATATGCATTTCATTAAATCAGAAATATTGATGTTGTATCCAGTAATATCATTCAATATATCTGTGAGTAAAGGAGGATGGTATTGATATTACTACTGTATTGGTTTTCAAACAATTCTTCAACATCATCAAAAGATGCATCATAGGACATTACTAACAATACACATCCATGCATTTGAAAATACATTGGAACACATGACAACATCTATTCAAATGCCATCAATACGTTTTTGATTATTCATAATTTTAATTGTAAAAAAAATTGCTCAAACGTCAGACAGTTTGATCAACACAACATGGGCTCCCACGCTATTATGTCTATGTGACAACTACTACAATATTACCACAGACATTTCAATATAACAGAGACCCTTTATTCACACTGCAACAATAGTATGGCTGTGCCAACTCTATTATTGGTGCCATGATGTTATTAGGGGCATTGCAATACTAATAAGGACAGTAAATAGGTAGCCAAAAGGACTACAGGTAACATTTCTTTGCCTTCAAGGGGCATTTGGAAAGGTAGGTTGGACTTGACACCAACATTAAAATATGTTCTTGTTTCACTATTTGGATTGCAAAAAATCTATTCAAAATACATTTGTCAATTATCAGTTTGAAAGAAATTCAGCAGAAATTGTTCTTAAAAACAGAATCATGCCAAATGGGCTGAGCACTACAAAATAAAATGTTGTACACCAACTACAAAATGGATCATTGTTAGTGAATGGGTATGTATAGTGAAATGAGGTCCAATTTATTGAAGAGAAATAGGACAAGCAGTTCAACCTCAGTACTCATCTGAAGTTAGGCTCTTTGTGGTGAGTCAGTCTTAGAAGGAATTGATGGTATCAATTTTTATTTCTTAATAATTGCATCAGGAGTCATGTTTTTGATTACAGTTTCTACATTTCTTTTCTACAAGTTATTCAGTCAATCACCAAAATCATCTTTCTTTCATGATGAGAAAAAGATCCATTCTGGACAGGGTACCACTTGTTCTTCTCTAATCAAATAAATCCATCCTCAAACTGCTGAAAATGCGCACTTTTTAATGACACAGCTAATGACCAAGCTACTGACTTATTAAAAGATCATCTTTGTTCCTCTTCTTTATTTCACTGTTCTGATAAAGAGCAGTTTATTTAAGTTATTTGACTAAAATTTGCCTTCTAACCTTCATTAATAGTCCTCAATCCATTCAGAGGGCATGTGGCCAAGTGGAAGAGGAAGCTAAAACAAAGCAGTAATACTTCTAACAGTCAACAGGAGATTGTGTTAAAGACATGTTGATGGTCAAGAACCAAAGCCTTCAAGTTTTTGACAACAATAAACAAGCTCCAGAAAATTTCCCAGATGGTGAGATTTTCCTAACATCAAGTTTCTTGCCTGGATAATCATTGGGATGGGGTGGGATTGACCATGGA
>JACCDI010547178.1_pt1 | contig 12040 bp, 15 predicted proteins | sample 7442791 | NCBI WGS metagenome assembly JACCDI01 (sample SAMN15323434, study PRJNA562643) | freshwater metagenome | isolation source: river surface water | place: USA:Blue River Watershed | collected 2017-08-15
GCTGGTTTTTTCTTGGCCTTCTTGGCTTGGCGTTTGTCTTCGAGGCGTTGCTGCTGTTCTCGGTATTGACGCAGGCCAGCCTCAAACACAGCCTCAGCCGTGTGCAAGTCGTCGGCTCCTTGCAAAGGCTTACCAAACAAGTCTTCAAACACCGCTTTGGCATGCTCTGCCCCTGCGCGGGCTTCTTCAGCCAAAGCTTGCGCGTCTTCTTCGCTGTGGTGTTGGTTGAAGATGGCTTGCACTTGGCTGTCGTGCTTGTGCTCTAGCGCCTCACACAAGGCAAGAATGATTTGCGTGGCACTGCGTCGATGTGTTGCTGTTAACTCAGCCGTGTGCAAGCGACCATCCAAAAACAACAGCAGGTTTTTGCGCGCCGCGTCTTCTTGGTTTTTCAACGCACCCATTGCCGTCAAGTGACTGCTGCGGTGCTGCGTGGACAACGCCTCAAGCGTAGCTATCGAATCAGACAACGCAGATACACGCGCCAACAAAGTGTTGAAACGTTTTTGTGCAGGCGTTAACTCAGCGACAGGCTGAATGGCAACGGTCGCCACTGTTTGCACAGGGGCGACCGTCCAGGGAGATTGAGGCGCGTTCAACGATCAGCGCGCGTTTTGCAGCGCCGCGATACGCTCTTCCAGCGGTGGGTGCGAAGCAAACAACTTGCTCAGGTCACCCGTGATGCCCATGGCAGCCACGCTGCTAGGCAATGCACCGGCTTGCATGCTGTTCAAGCGCGCGAGCGCATTGATCATGGGTTGCTTGGTGCCCATCAGCTGAGCAGCGCCTTCGTCCGCACGGAACTCACGTTGACGGCTGAACCATGCCACGATCATGCTGGCCACAAAGCCCAACACGATGTCCAGCACGATGCTGGTGATGTAGTAGCCCATGCCGGGGCCTGAGTATTCTTCGTCTTTGCTACGCAACATGTTGTCGACGAAGTAACCGACCACGCGGCTCAAAAACACCACGAAGGTGTTGAGCACGCCTTGAATCAGCGTGAGCGTGACCATGTCGCCATTGGCCACGTGGGCAATTTCATGGCCCAACACGGCTTCCACTTCTTCGCGGGTCATGCCTTGCAACAAACCAGTGGACACCGCCACTAAAGCTGAGTTTTTGAACGCACCGGTGGCAAACGCATTGGGCTCGCCTTCGTAAATGGCCACCTCTGGCATGGCAATGCCTGCGCGCTCAGACAAGCGCTGGACCGTGGCCATGATCCAAGCTTCGTCTTGGTTGCGTGGTTGGGTGATGACTTCAGCCCCCGTGCTCCACTTGGCCATGGATTTACTCATGAGCAAGGAGATGAATGCACCACCAAAACCCATCACTGCAGCAAAGCCCAGCAACGCGCCCATGTTCAGGCCATTGGCGCTGAGAAAGCGGTTCACACCCAAAAGATTGGCCACCACACCGAGAACCAGCATGACAGCCAAGTTGGTGACGATGAACAAAATAACGCGTTTCATGTTTTCCTTTACAACGGCGAATACACAGCGCCGCAGGTCTTGAATGGTAGGGGCGTTTGCGCGGTTTTCAAGTGCTCGCTTTAAATCCACAAAACTGTTAAGCCATTGACGCGTTCACAACTTCTCGCGCTTGGGGCGAAACACCTGAGCGTCTTCGTAAAACGCGCGGTCTTCATTCGCGGCCCACCAACCAGGCACGCCCAACACAGGCAAGGGTTCGTAGGGCTTGGTAGCGAGTTTGACGGGCTGCAAGTCTTGCACCAGCCAATCGTCCAACACAGCTTCGTCGTGTGGGTTCACCTCATTGGCCACGCGGTACACATGGCCCGTGATGGACTTGTACGGTGTGATGAGTTTTTCAAGCAGTGCGTGACCAAACAACACCACATGCACTTGCTGCCATTGATCGCGTAAATCGACAAACAGCTTGAGCCAATCGCGTGCTTGCAGTGCAGCCCACACATCATCGGGGGCATGCATGAGCACCACGTTTTCGTCAAACAAGGTGAGCGCATCGCGCACGGGGCCACGCGTTTTGGTCACGCCGAGCTTGTCAATTTCAGCCGCTTGCAGCTGGTTCAAACGCCGCTTGGCTTTGGGAAACCGATGCCAACACAAACCGTTGAAGAAGTCGTGCAAGCCATCGCGCGTGGGGACTTGTTGGGTGCTGAAGATGAAGTCTTCGTAGGCTTGGCCATCGGGCAACGCTGACTGGGGAACGAACTTCACGACCTTGGCATCGCCAAGTGCGAGGCCCGTGCCGTTCGCGCTCATACTCGCTGCGCTCGCCAGATCGCCCGAACCAGCGCGGGCCTCGCGCTTGGCTGTGGGTTGGTGCGCATCGGGTTGTGCTGGGTGTGTTGTTCTTGCTTGCAGCGCGTTTAGCGCTTCAGCCACGCTTTGCTGTGTCAACGCATCACCAGCCGTAGGCTCACCCAATTCGCGCCACGGCGCGAACCAGGGTTGCGTCCAATCGATGTCGGCTAATACAGCGCCTGCAAAGCCTTGCGGGGCTGGGCTTAGACCACGCGCCAAGGCAGTGCCTCGCCAGCGCGCAGGGGTTTGAGCTCGGCTTCGCCAAAGGCGAAGTGCTCTGGTGTGGTCCAGCTTTCGCGACGCAGCGTGAGAGTGCCGGCGTTGCGTGGCAAGCCATAAAAGTCTGCGCCAAAGAAGCTGGCAAAACCTTCGAGCTTGTCCAACGCGCCCACGCTGTCAAACGCTTCGGCATACATAGGCATGGCGGCGTGTGCGGTGTAGCAACCGGCGCAACCTGTGGCGTGTTCTTTGAGGTGCGCAGGGTGTGGCGCACTGTCGGTGCCCAAGAAAAACTTGGGGCTGCCACTGGTCGCAGCCTTCATCAAGGCTTGGCGATGCGTCTCGCGCTTGAGCACGGGCAGGCAGTAGTAATGCGGGCGAATGCCACCGGTGAAGATGGCATTGCGGTTGTAAAGCAAGTGGTGCGCGGTGATGGTGGCGCCCAGATGAGCATCGGCAGCGGCCACGTACTCGGCGGCCTCTTTCGTGGTGATGTGTTCCATCACGATTTTGAGATTCGGGAAGTCGCGGCGCAGGGGTTGGAGCTGCTGCTCGATGAACACCGCTTCGCGGTCAAACAGGTCGATCTCGGGTGAAGTCACTTCACCATGCACCAGCAGCAACACGCCTTCGCGTTGCATGGCTTCGAGCACGGGGTAGATCTTGCGCAAATCCGTCACCCCCGCATCGCTGTTGGTGGTGGCGCCTGCGGGGTAAAGCTTGCAAGCAACCACGCCAGCGTCTTTGGCACGTTTGATTTCGTCAGGAGCGAGGTTGTCGGTGAGGTAGAGCGTCATCAAAGGCTCAAAGCGCATGCCTTGGGGCACAGCCGCCAAGATGCGTTGTTTGTACTCAAGCGCTTGTGCCGCGGTGGTGACCGGAGGCTTCAAGTTAGGCATGATGATGGCGCGACCAAACTCGGCAGCGGTGTGGGGAACCACGGTGTTCAGGGCGGCGCCGTCGCGCACATGCAAGTGCCAGTCATCGGGGCGGGTGATGGTGATGTTTTGTGTCATTCCCGAATTGTCGCCTTGTTTTTTCGCCCTTCGAGGTTGTCACTTAGGCGCATGGTTTACGGGTTTTTCTGGACAAGCTCCGATTACCCTATCAGCAAAGATCACACTATCAATTCAACGAGGAGACACCTATGCAGATGAAGAAACGCCAGTTCGTGCTGGCCGCAGCTTTGAGCGGTTTTGCGTTAGCCAGCCCTGTTGCGATGGCGCAAGCAGAAAGCTTCAAAATTGGACTGATCTTGCCCATGACAGGCCCCTTCGCTTCGACCGGCAAGCAAATCGAAGCGGCCGCTCGCTTGTATATGGCACAACACGGCAACACCGTGGCAGGTAAAAAAGTCGAGCTGATCATCAAAGACGATACCAGCGCACCCGATGTCACCAAGCGTATTGCGCAAGAGTTGGTGATCAATGACAAGGTGAGTGTGCTGGCTGGTTTTGGCTTGACCCCCTTGGCCATGGCAACTGCGCCAGTGGCCACCCAGTCTAAAACCCCGATGGTGGTGATGGCTGCTGCCACTTCTAGCATCACGCAGGCCTCGCCCTTCATTGTGCGTACCAGCTTCACCCTGCCCCAAGCGGCTGTTGCCATTGCCGATTGGGCGCCTGAGAACGGCATCAAAAAAGTGGTGACATTGGTCGCAGACTACGGCCCAGGCATCGATGCTGAGAAATACTTCAAGGACCGTCTGTTGTTCAATGGCGGCCAGGTGCTGGACACCTTGCGCGTACCCATGCGCAACCCCGACTTTGCGCCCTTCCTGCAAAAAGTCCGAGACCTCAAACCTGATGCGGTTTACGTGTTTGTGCCCTCTGGCATTGGCGCACCACTCATGAAACAGTTTGCTGAGCGCGGACTGGACAAGGCCGGCATCAAGCTGATCGGCACAGGCGACATCACCGACGACGACATCCTCAACGGCATGGGCGATGTGGCCATGGGCGTGGTCACTTCCCACCACTACTCGGCCTCGCACAACTCGCCGCTCAACAAGAAGTTTGTGGAAGCCTTTGGCAAGGCCAACAACGGCTTGCGCCCCAACTTCATGGCCGTGGGCGGCTATGACGGCATGCGCGTGATCTACGAAGCAGCCAAGGCCACCAAGGGCGCTGGCGGTCAGGCACTGTTAGATGCGATGAAGGGACAAATTTTCGAAAGCCCACGCGGCCCGATGTTCATTGACGCTCAAACCCGTGATGTGGTGCATAACATTTACATCCGTAAGGTAGAAAAAGTAAATGGTCAGCTCTGGAACCAAGAGTTCTCGACCATCAAGGATGTGAAGGATCCAGGCAAAGCCAAGTGATGTCATCCGCACAGCCCGCACTCTTGCTGGCCCCCGGCTTGATGTGTGATGCCACATCGTGGGGCCCCGTCCCCTCGATGTTGCCCAATTTCGATTGCCGTGTGGTGGACCACGGTATGGCCGACAGCCTCTCGCAGATGGCCGAATCCTTACTGGCGCAAGCCCCCGAGCGCTTTGCGCTGGCGGGACATTCCATGGGAGGGCGCGTGGCGCTTGAAGTGATGCGTATCGCGCCTGAGCGAGTAACTCACTTGGGCTTGTTCGACACCGGCCACCTGCCCAAACCAACAGGGCTTGCTGGAGAAGAAGAAATTCGAAAACGGATGGCTTTGCTAACGCTCGCTCGCGAGCAAGGTGTGCGCACCATGGCTCACGAATGGGTCAAAGGCATGGTGGCACCGCGACGATTGAACGATCAGCCTCTGATCGAATCAATCCTCACAATGTTCGACCGCAAGAATGCGGACACCTTTGAGCGTCAATTACGCGCATTGATTCAGCGGCCTGACGCCACATCAGTGTTACAGCAGGTCAAGGTCCCGACGCTGGTGCTGTGCGGTGAGCTAGATGCTTGGTCGCCCCCCACGCAGCACCAAGCCATTGCTGACTGCATACCGGCGCGTCCAGGAGTGGTATCGATTGCCGACTGCGGCCACATGGCCATGCAGGAACAGCCTGAGGCGGTGGCCCAGGCCATGCGCCAGTGGCTGTCTGCCGATTGAAGGATTGAATGTGTTGACTTTGCTTTTTGACGGCATCGCCTACGGCATGCTGTTGTTCATTTTGGCGGTCGGCCTGTCGGTGACCATGGGCCTGATGAATTTCATCAACCTGGCCCATGGCGCGTTCGCCATGGCCGGGGGCTACATCACCGTGGTGCTGATGCAGCGTCTGGATGTGCCGTTTTTGCTGTGTCTGCCGCTGGCCTTTGCTGGCGCGGCGGTGCTGGGTGCGGTGCTGGAGCGCACGCTGTACCGCCCCATGTACCGCAAGCCGCACCTGGACCAGGTGCTGTTTTCAATTGGCTTGGCCTTCATGGCAGTAGCTTCAGTCGACTACTTGATGGGCTCACAGCAGCAAATCATGCAGCTGCCCGAGTGGTTGCGCGGTCGCACTGAGCTGCTGGATGGCGCGTTGGGCATGGGCCACTACCGCTTGTTCATCATCGCGGTGTGCGCGGTGCTGACGGTCGCGCTGCAATACGTGCTCACGCGCACCCGCTTTGGCAGTCGACTGCGCGCCAGCGTGGACGACAGCCGCGTGGCCGCAGGCCTGGGCATCCCGGTCAACCAGGTGTTCGCGCTGACCTTTGCGGTGGGCTCCGGGCTGGCCGGTCTGGGTGGTGCACTCGGTGCTGAAGTGCTGGGGCTGGACCCGACCTTTCCGCTCAAGTTCATGGTGTACTTTTTAATCGTGGTGGCCGTCGGCGGCACCTCGTCCATCACCGGGCCGTTACTGGCAGCACTGCTGCTGGGTGTGGCCGATGTGGCCGGCAAGTACTACGTGCCCAAGTTGGGCGCTTTCATTGTCTATGCGCTGATGATCGCTCTTCTGATCTGGCGTCCGCAGGGCCTGTTTGTGCGCAAAGGAGCCCAATGATGGACGCACGTTCACACATCCTTTCGCAAGGGCGCTGGCGCTGGTTCGAGCCGCTGCTGTGGGTGCTGGCATTTGCGCTGCCTGCGCTGCTGCCCGGCCATGCGCTGATCGTCAACGAGATCGCCATCGTGGCGCTGTTTGCCGTGTCGCTCGATCTGGTGCTGGGCTACACCGGCATCGTCACGCTGGGCCATGCGGCTTTTCTGGGCTTTGGCGCTTATTGTGCGGCGCTGTTTGCCAAGTTCATCCACCCTGATCCTTTGCTAGGTCTGGTGGTGGGCGTGGCTGCGGCCACCGTGCTGGGCGCGGTTTGCTCGGTCACCATCTTGCGTGGCTCAGACCTCACGCGTTTGATGGTCACGCTGGGTGTGGCCTTGCTGCTACTGGAGCTGGCCAACAAGTTGGATTGGCTGACCGGCGGCTCGGACGGCCTGCAGGGCGTCATGATGGGGCCGCTGCTGGGGCGCTTTGAGTTTGACTTGTATGGCCAAACGGCTGCCTGGTATTCGCTCACGGTCTTGTTGCTGCTGTTTGCGCTGGCTCGCCGCTGGGTGCAGTCGCCCTGGGGCGCCACGCTGATGGCGGTGCGGGACAACCCGCTGCGTGCGGCGGCCATCGGTATCTCGGTGCCCTCGCGCTTGGCCGTGGTCTACACGCTGGCAGCGGGTGTGGCCGGTGCGGCAGGGGCCTTGATGGCACAGACCACAGGCTTTGCCTCGCTCGATGTGTTTGCGCTAGAACGCTCGGCCGACGCCGTGCTGATGCTGGTCATTGGTGGCGTGGGCTGGCTCTACGGCGGCGTGCTGGGGGCCGTGGTGTTCAAGCTGATGCACGATGTGATTTCGAGCATCACGCCTCAGTACTGGACGTTTTGGATGGGCCTGTTCCTGGTGGTGCTGATGCTGGTGGGGCGTGAGCGCCTGAGCCCTGCACGCTGGTTCAAAGGAGGTGCTCTATGAGCCCCCGCGCTCGTCACTTCGTGTACTCACTGCCCCCTGAGGGGGCGCTGTCCTCCTTGGGGCGGCCCTGCGGAGGACAGTCATGACCCCCACCGTGTTGCAGGCCTATGGTCTGGTCAAGAAATTCGGGGGCATCACCGCCACTGACCATGTGAATCTGTCACTCAAGCTCGGCGCACGCCATGCCCTGATCGGACCCAATGGTGCGGGCAAAACGACGCTCATCAACCTGCTGACTGGGGTGCTCGCGCCCACCGAGGGCCGCATCGAGTTGCTGGGCCAGGATGTCAGCCAGCTGCCCAGTCACCAGCGCGTGGCACGCGGGCTGGTGCGCACCTTCCAGATCAACCAGTTGTTTGCCAGCATGACACCGCTGCAGACCCTGGCCATGGTCGTGTCACAACAGCGCGGACTGGGCGCACGCTGGTGGCAACGACTGGGGCAGGACGCGGCCGTGGTGGCGCGTTGTGAAGAACTGCTGGCTTTGTTCCGCCTGACCGAGGTGATGCACCAGAACACGGCAGCATTGCCTTACGGCAAACGTCGCTTGCTGGAGATGGCGATTGCCCTGGCCTGCGAACCTAAGGTGTTGCTGCTCGATGAACCGGTGGCCGGCGTGCCCGCAGGTGAACGCGAGGAATTGCTGCAGACCGTGGCTGCGCTGCCAGCCGATGTGTCGGTGCTGTTGATCGAGCACGACATGGACCTGGTGTTTGAATTTGCCGACCGCATCACCGTGCTGGTCAATGGTGCGGTGCTGACTGAAGGCACACCGCAAGAGATTGCCAACGACCCACAGGTGAAAGCGGTGTACTTGGGCCATGGCGAAGAGGTACGCATATGAACCCCCACGCAAATCACTTTGTGTATTTGCTGCCCCCCGAGGGGGTTCGCGCCTTTCTTGAGGCGGCTCGGCGAAAGGGCGCGGTATGAACGAGTTGCTGCAAGTCGAACAATTGAGCGCAGGCTACGGTGATGCCGTGGTGCTCCAAGATGTGAGCCTGTCGCTGGCCGAAGGCCAAACCCTGGCGCTTTTGGGACGCAACGGCGTGGGCAAAACCACCTTCATGGACACGCTGGCAGGCGCCACGCGTCAGCACGGCGGACGTATCACGCTGGGCGGTGTGGCCTTGCACACCTTGCCCTCACATGCACGTGCCGCTGCGGGCATTGGCTGGGTGCCGCAAGAGCGCAACATTTTCAAATCGCTCACGGTACACGAGAACCTGATCGCCGTGGCGCGGCCAGGCGCTTGGACGCCTGATCGGGCGTACGAGATGTTCCCGCGCCTGGCCGAGCGAAAGGGCAATCTGGGCACGCAGCTGTCGGGCGGTGAGCAACAAATGCTGGCCGTGGCCCGCGCCTTGGTGCTCAACCCCAAGCTGCTCTTGCTGGACGAACCGCTCGAAGGTTTGGCGCCTATCATTGTGGAAGAGTTGTTGCGCGCGATTGCACGCATCACCCGCGAAGAAGGCCTGTCGGCCATCATCGTCGAGCAGCACCCGCAGGCGATTCTGGCCATCAGCCACCAGGCGGTGGTACTGGACCACGGCACTGTGGTGCACGCCAGCGATGCCGACACGCTGAAGCAACAACCCGAACTGCTGGACCGCCTCTTGGGCGTGTCCCGCCATTGATTGGAGAAGAATTTATGCCCTCACGCTCATCATTGCATGTATTTGCTGCCCCCCGAGGGGGCGAGGCCTCCTTTGAGGCGGCTCGGCAGGAGGCCTGATCATGTTCATCAAAAACACTTGGTACGTGGCCTGCTCTGTGGCCGAACTCGAGGCCCTAGGCGACAAGCCGCTGGGGCGCACCATCTGCAACGAGAAGATGGCCATCTTCCGTGGTGTGGACGGGCAAGTTGCGGCGGTTGAAGACTTTTGCCCGCACCGTGGCGCGCCCATGTCGCTGGGCAAAGCCTGCAAGAACGGTTTGCGCTGCGGTTACCACGGGCTGGAGATGGGCGCTGACGGCAAGACCGTACACATGCCTGGCCAACGCGTGCGGGGCTTTCCGGCGGTCAAGGCCTTTGCTGTGGTCGAGCGTTATGGCTTTGTCTGGGTCTGGCCCGGGGACCAAACCCAAGCCGATGTGGCGCAGATGCCGGTGTTCGAGTTCTTCGACAACCCAGCCTGGGCCTATGGCGGCGGGCTGTACCACGTCAAGGCCGATTACCGCCTGATGATCGACAACCTGATGGACCTGACGCATGAGACCTATGTGCATGCGACCAGCATTGGCCAGCCGGAGATTGATGAGACGCCTTGCGAAACCAAGGTCGATGGCGACAAGGTCATCACCCAGCGTTTCATGGACGGCATCCAGGCGCCCCCGTTCTGGCAAATGGCCATGAGTGCCAATGGCCTAGATCCACAGGCCAAAGTGGACCGCTGGCAAATCTGTCGCTTCTCGCCGCCAAGCCACATCATGATCGATGTGGGCGTGGCCCTGGCGGGCAACGGTGGCTTCAACGCCCCGGCTGAGGTCAAGGCCTACAGCGTGGTGGTGGACTTCATCACCCCCGAAACCGAGACCTCGCACTGGTACCACTGGGGCATGGCCCGCAATTTCAAGGCGGGTGACGCTGCGCTGACCGACAGCATCCGCCAGGGGCAGGGCAAGATTTTTGGTGAAGACATGGAGATGCTGCAGCTGCAGCAGGAAAACATTCTTCGTCACCCCGAGCGCAAGCTTTTGATGCTCAACATCGATGCGGGTGGCGTGCAGTCACGACGCGTGATTGAGCGACTGCTGCAACAAGAACAATCTGGAGCAAGTACATGAGCGACAACACTTTCGAAGTGCATCTGGCCCAACGCAACCTCACACTGACCGTTCAGCCCAACCAGAGCATCCTCAAGGCATTGCAAGATGCAGGTGTAGAAGTTCCTTACTCGTGCAGTGAGGGCGTGTGCGGGACTTGCCTCACCCAAGTCAAAGAAGGCGAGCCTGAGCATTGGGACATGTACCTCACGCCTGAGGAACAAGAGAAGAACGATTGCATGATGGTCTGCATCTCTCGCAGCAAGTCGCCACGTTTGGTGCTGGACCTCTGACCTTCGACACCCCCAACAAAAAGGCGTCTCATGGAGACGCCTTTTTGTTGTGAACACTGCAGCCTCAGTGCTGCAAGATCTTCGCCAAAAACTCTTTGGTGCGTGGTTGACGGTTTTCAGGGTGGTTGAAGAATTCATCCTTCGAGCAATCTTCCAACACCTTGCCGCCCACATCCATGAAGATCACGCGGCTACCGACTTTGCGGGCGAAGCCCATTTCGTGCGTGACGCACATCATGGTCATGCCCTCGTTGGCCAAGTCCACCATGACATCCAACACCTCGCCCACCATCTCGGGGTCGAGTGCGGACGTGGGCTCGTCAAACAACATCACGATGGGGTCCATGCTCAAAGCGCGGGCAATGGCCACACGTTGTTGTTGACCGCCTGAGAGTTGGCCTGGGAACTTGTCTTTGTGCGCCATCAGACCCACACGCTCCAAGTATTTCAAACCGTGGGCACGGGCCTCTTCTTCGCTGCGACCTAAAACTTTTTGTTGCGCAATGGTGAGGTTGTCGGTCACCGACAAATGCGGGAACAGCTCGAAGTGTTGAAACACCATGCCCACGCGGCTGCGCAGTTTTGGCAAGTCGGTGTCTTTGCCATGCACCGCAATGCCGTCGACAAAAATCTCGCCCTGTTGGAAAGGCTCTAAGGCATTGATGGTTTTAATAAGGGTGGATTTGCCTGAGCCCGATGGGCCACAGACCACGACTACTTCACCCTTTTGGATGTTGGTCGAACAGTTGTTCAGCACCTGCACGGGGCCGTACCACTTGGAAACGTTTTTCAATTCAATCACAGCAAACTCCAGTGAACGTCAACGCGCTCAGCGAATGATGGCAATACGCGCTTGCAAGCGACGCACGAGGGCCGAGAGGCCAAAACAAATCACGAAGTACACCAAGGCAGCCAAGATGTAGACCTCTTCCACGCGGCCATAAATCTTGCCTGCGGTGACAAAGCCCTTGAGCAAGTCATACGCGCCAATGGCGTAGACCAACGAGGTGTCTTGGAACAAGATGATGGTTTGCGTGAGCAACACGGGAATCATGTTGCGAAAGGCTTGCGGCAACACGATGAGTCGCATGTTCTGACCATAGGTCATGCCCAAGGCTTGACCTGCCATGACCTGACCACGCGGAATAGATTGAATACCCGCACGCATGATTTCGCTGAAGTACGCCGCCTCAAACGCCACAAACGTGATGATGGCCGACAGCTCAGCACCAATCGAGCGGCCAATCAAAAACGGGATCAGCAAGAAGAACCACAGAATCACCATCACCAAAGGGATGGAACGCATGCCGTTCACATACACCACGGCTGGCAGCTCAAGCACTTTGTTCCCCGACAAACGCATGAGCGCGAGGATGGTACCGAACACAATGCCGCCGACGGTGGCGATGATGGTCAACTCCACGCTGAACAACATGCCCTTCAGCACGAACTTACTGAAGATGTCCCATTCGACAAAAGAAAAATCGAGTGCGCTCATGCTCAGTGCCCCCCGCCCACATTGCCCGCGACCACCAGGCCAGGGATTTGCATGCGGCGTTCCACGAAGGCCATCACACGGTTCACAGCAAA
>JACCDI011919583.1_pt1 | contig 12039 bp, 12 predicted proteins | sample 7442791 | NCBI WGS metagenome assembly JACCDI01 (sample SAMN15323434, study PRJNA562643) | freshwater metagenome | isolation source: river surface water | place: USA:Blue River Watershed | collected 2017-08-15
CAAGGCAACTTTGCTTCGTATCTCAAAGATGGAAAATATCTCTTAACTGTTGAACCAAATGGCAAGGGAAATAGTCTCTACACGCGAACCCTCTACACAATTGTTGTTGAGAGTGGAACGGTTACCTCTGCTATCCGTAACCTCACCAACGAGACAATTACCGCGGTCAATGGTGTCTACCCATTTGCGCTCTCTGCACCATCACTTACTGGACGAGTTCTCAAGGCAGGATCTTCAGTTGCCGGAGTCAGATGGGCGAGCGTTTCTGCAATTGATCCGGCAACGGGCGAAGACCTGTGGGAATACTCTGTGGGCACCGATGAAACTGGCCGCTTTGCGATGTCACTTCCGAACGGAAGCTATTACATCGTCGCTCGCCAATGGGGCAAGGAAGAAGGTGAGGGATTCTCATCATCAGCACGGTATTCAGTGACCATCACCAATGGCAGCGCATCATCCCCACTTAACATCCAGATGAGAGCGCCAAACTTTAAGGTCCGCGTGGTCGATCCAGAGAGCCCTTCCAATGGCCTTGCAAAATACTGGGTTAACGGCAACTTCAATAACCAGTACTTTGGTGGAAGCACAGATAGCGATGGTTACTTCACCGCCTTTATTGATACCACGACATCAAGTTCCTGTTCCGGAGAGTGTCGTATTTATGTCCACCCTCAATACCAGGGCAAGTATGCATACTCATCTGAAACCTTTACCGTTGTTGGAGATATCGGAACTATCTCTCCTCGTGTCCCAAATGCAAGGGTGACTATCTATATTCCGACAAATGGTGGCACAGGAAATCCTGATAAGTGGGCTTGGTTCTCAGTGCAAACTCTTGATGCAAATTCAAATGTGATTAATGAAGAGGGTTACGGCACTAACGAGGTTGGTCGTGCATCTATTGCACTCGATTCAGGTGCGAAGTACCGGATTACCGCCTACCCATCTGGCGAGTATTACGGTCGCTATTCGCCGAAGGTTTATTTGATCAACTCATTTAATCCGGTAGCTGATGCTGAAATTTCAATTACTTTTGAATCTCCCAATGTGACCTTCATTGCTCGCGATCTAGTCGATGGCGCTAACGCCTGGGGTTGGTATGAGGTTTATACCGTTAGCGGAAATACACGGACGCGATATGTTGACGGATATCTCAACGAAGCTGGTCGAGGTGCGCAGACTCTGGTTGATGGCAATTACAGCGTCACCTTCTATCCAGGTAAATCTCGCGGTGTAGAGAAGACAATTACCTTCACAGTAAGCGGAGGTCATGTCACCTCACCATCGGGTGCTGCAAGTAGTGTTAATGATGTTCTCACCGTGATTATGGGCTCAGGAAATGTGACGGGAGTGATAAAGAATTCTGCCGGCGAGATTGTGCCAGCAGCGGTTGTTACTGCAGTGTCAGGAGGCGTATCACCTCTCAAATCCACTGCAGTGGCTAAGGCAGATGGAAGTTATGAGTTGAGCCTTGACTCAAATCTTTCATGGACCCTCACCGCACTTGATCCGATTACAACCAAGACTGGGTCAGCTTCGTTAACTGGAGCACCTGGTGATAGCGGTGTTCAGTCAACACGAGACATCACCTTGAACCCATGAAAAGCAAGCGGTTTATAAGCCTTTTTCTCGCTCTTGGGATGCTCTTTTCTAGCCAATTTGCTGGCGTGCAGTACGCATACTCAGCAGCGCTGACAGCGCCTTCAAATATTGTTGTTCGCACAAGTACCAACTCTGCCTATCTCGATGCATCACTGACCATTACCTGGGATGAAGTAACAGGTGCTACTGCTTATGCAATCAAGGCAACGAGAGCAGGATCAACAACCTTCTCTGCAGTATCGGTCAGTGGTGAGAAGAACACCCAAGCTGTTATCTCTGGTCTCATTGGCGGCATCAGTTATGTTGTACAGGTACGGACAATTCAAGATTCTGATGCGGGCGCTTGGTCTGCAGATTCACTTCTTGCAACTCCAACTACTCTTCCGAAAGCAGTAGAGAAGCCGACTGCTGTTGCCGGGATTGGCTCTGCAACAATCTCTTGGACGCCACTAGTTGGAACCGAAAATGGTGGATCTCCCGTTACTTCCTATGTCATCACTGAAAGTAATAGTGGAAAGAGCGTTGTTGCTGCTGCAACGGATTCATCGGTCGACCTCACTGGATTAGATGAGAATGCTGCTGCAATATTTCGAGTTCAAGCATTGACTGCAATTAGCACCACCGGTTCTACCTCACTCGCCTCAGATGAAATTACAACTCTGAGTGCCGGTGGAGGTAGTGGTAATTCAGCGCCATCAGCTGCACCGAGTGTGGCGCCACCAGCACCAATTGTGAGCACACCTGCAAATTCAGAGAACTTATCCAATACTGGTGGCGGCGGCGGAGGTGGTTTTGTTGGCGGTGGTGGAGGCGGCGGTGGTGGTTTTGGTCCACTTCCACTCCCATCTCCACCAAGTACTGAATCTCCTTCACCTTCCCCCTCACCCACACCTGTTCCCTCCAATTCAATTCCACCGGAGAACACTCCACTTCAGCCCGTCGTTACAAAATCACCGACTCCCACAGTTGCACCTACCAAGTCACCATCGCCCTCACCATCTGCAACAAAGAAGCTGGCAACTACCTCGTTCTTGGCAATCGCCTCATCATCAAAGAACGCTCAGATCTTCTCCCTCAAATCCACCGCGTCAAAGGTGGTCTTAAAGGCCAGTAAGGACCTGGGGATCGTCCTTCCAGTCCAGAAGGCTGGGGTGAAGATTGTGGTGAAGGTCAGGACACCAAATGGCGCGATATTGGCTCTTCCTACAGTTGTCACGAAGAACTATGGCTCAGTGCGTATACCGAGCCTAGATTTCAAGAAGCCAGGTAAGTATTCAGTAGTCGTTTCAGTCAATGGAAAGGTCTCGACTCTCGCAGTTACCGTGACTAAGTAAGGAGAAAATCTGCAAATTACTTGCAATTAGTCATACCTGTTGCTCTGATTTACTATTCATACATGTTCGCAATTCCAACCAGCTTCTTCACAAAGCGCCGTGTTCTTGATTACGGTCGCCTTGCTGGTTCATTGTGTATGTGCGCTAAGTAATTTCACTCTTATTACTTATCCGCCCACACAAAAAAGGAATTAGAAAATGTCAGAAGTTCTCGATAAGCCAGAGGTAGCACGTATCTATATTGATGCACGCGGACCACGTTTTGGCGCAGTAATCACAACGACAGTTCTAGCAATTGCCTTGATCACCCAGAACAAGTGGGTCCTTGCAGCCCAAGGAGTCGTCTTCTTGATTGGTGCGCTCCGTGGACCGCAATTCACACCATACGGACTTTTCTTTAAGCACTTCATCAAGCCACGTCTTGCTCAGCCAGGTCCAACAGAAGATGTGCGACCACCAAAGTTTGCACAGAGCGTTGGATTTATCTTTGCGTTGGTGGGAACAATCGGAGCTTTCACAGGGCTCGAAGTTCTCTTCACGGTCGCAACTGGCTTTGCACTAGGCGCAGCTTTTCTCAATGCAGCATTTAATTACTGCCTTGGCTGCGAGATGTACCTGCTCCTCGTGCGCGTTACTTCAAAATAATCCATCCAATTCACTGTAATGTCATTAACTAAAGTAAGGTTGAACCATGGCAAATAAGCACGAATTACATGAAAAAGGTCTGCGTCTTACTCCACAGCGCGAACTCGTCCTTCAAGCAGTTCGTGCATTGGGACATGCAACCCCAGAAGAAGTCGCTGAAAAGGTACGCCAGACTCATCCTGGTATCAATCTTTCTACTGTCTATCGCAACCTGGAGACCCTTGAAAATGTAGGTCTCGTACAACATACCCACCTTGGCCATGGTGGAGCGACTTATCACGCTGCAGAAGAGCTCACTCACCTCCACCTCGTCTGCGGTGAATGTGGATCAGTGGGTGATGCACCTATCGATGTTGCTGCGAATTTCGTTCAGAACCTCTCAGATGATTATGGATTCCGTACTGATGTCACGCACTTTGCCATCTACGGAACATGTGCAGCCTGCGTTAAATAGCAGTTATCACTGCAGGCTCGTAGACTTCGCTCTATGACCGCTGTTCTTGTTGAAGAAGGCCCCGATAAGGGCGCTATCTGGCATTTCGGTCAGCCTGCACAAGAGCAACGCGCACTTGCCGAAGGTAAAGCATGGGCAGATCTCTCTCACTTGTCCATCATCGAAGTATCAGGTGATGATCGCATTAAGTGGTTACATGATCTAACTACTCAGCATTTAATCAATCTTCCCGCCGGCGATTGGTTGCCTGCGATGATTTTGGATCACAATGGACACGTTGAATATCAATTTAATTTAGTAGACGATGGCATTGCGACATTTATTGTGATTGACCCAAGCTATTGCGAAGGGCTACTTAACTATCTCTTAAAGATGCGCTTTATGTTAAAAGTTGATGCACGTGATGTCAGTTCAGAGTATTCGGTCCTGCGTGCTCCTGGTGCTCCCACAGTTATCGGTGGTCCATATGCATTGGTGCCACGAGCCGAACTCGATTCGATGAAGAAGTTATTTAACGAGAACGCGAGAGAGGTTGGCACCTGGTCACTCGATGCTGAGCGCGTTGCTGCGGGACGCCCTCGCCATGGCATAGATACCGATCACAAGGCGATCCCCAATGAACTGGGCGTACTCAATAAAGATGTTCACATGAATAAAGGGTGCTATCGCGGCCAAGAGACAGTGGCGAAGATCTTTAATCTTGGCGCACCTCCTCGTCGATTGGTGATGCTCCACCTTGATGGCTCTGCAGTTGTCTTTCCTGCACCCGGAACACCGGTTGAACTCGATGGAAATCAGGTTGGTTTCCTTGGAACCGTCGCTCGCCACCATGAACTAGGCCCGATTGCGCTAGCTCTGGTGAAGAGATCAACTCCCACCGATGCAACGCTGACTGTTGATGGCGTAGCCGCCTCACAAGAGGTGATTGTGAAGGGCACTCGATGAAGGTCCGGCGATGAAGTTTTTGGGACAGTTATTGGTTGTTTCGTTCGCATGCCTTGCGATTATGTGGGCTGTTCGTAAGTTCTAACCCGTACGATTAGCTCATGGAGTTATTGACGACTGCACTATTGGCGATTATCGCCATCGTGCTCGGTATCGGACTTCTCATCTACGGCATACGCGGCCGACGCCAGTCTCAGGCTCGCGATTCCCGCACCTATAAGAGAGGCAGAATCTAATGGCTTTTGTAATTCCAGAGGGTCTTCACCAAGATCTCTATCCCGTTGCGTGGATGGTCGGTAAGTGGGGCGGCAAAGGCATGGGCGAGTGGCCTGGCGTTGAGAAGTTTGAGTATGTGCAGGAAGTGACCTTTCGCCATGATGGTCGACCATTTCTTGAGTACACATCAAAGTCGTGGATCATCGATGCAGAAGGCAATCACATCCGCCCAGGTGCATCAGAGAGCGGCTATTGGCGCATCAAACCAAATAAGGTAATTGAATTAGTTCTCGCGCATAGCACTGGCATCTCTGAGGGGTGGCTCGGGAAAATTAGCGATGATCGCCCTGCAATTCAATTAGCTCTCGATCATGCATATGTTGCACCAACAGCAAAAGAGGTCAGTGACGGCGCTCGCCTCTATGGCCTCGTTGAAGGTCAACTCTTCACCTCATATGACATGGCTGCACCAGGTAAAGAGCTGCAGGCTCATCTCTGGTCCTCATTAGAACGCCAGGTTGAGAATTAAATGAAGGATGCAGTACTTGCTGAAGTTATTCGCAGCGGCGTAGTCGAATCCCAACATCGCGGTTTCCTCGTTGCCCTCAATGCAGATGGTTCGGTAAATCTCGAATTGGGTGACTCTTCACATTTAATTTTTCCGCGCTCAACCGTTAAATCTTTTCAGGCTGCCGCAATGGTGCGACATGGTTTGCAACTCGAACCACGTCTACTAGCACTCGGTGCATCAAGTCACTCTGGATCAGCTGAACATATTGCTGCTGTCCGTGAAATCCTCAAGACAGTAAACCTCGATGAAAGCGCGCTTCAATGCATGCTAGATAAACCATTGGGCGAGGCAGAGCGTCGTGCATATGGTGAAAAGGAAGCGACTCGCATAGCGATGAACTGCAGCGGTAAGCATGCAGCGATGCTTGTGACCTGTGTGAAGAATGGTTGGTCTATCGATAACTATCTCGATGCGAACCATCCATTGCAGGTTGCTTGTCGCGAAGAGTTAGAGAATTTATCGGGTGAGAAGATAACCCTTACAAGTACAGATGGATGCGGCGCACCGTTATTCCTCATCTCTGTTGCAGGACTTGCACGAGCAATCCGTGCCATCACAATTTCAGAAGATCCTGCTCACCGCACTGTTATTGAAGCTTCACGTGCTTATCCTGAGATGGTTGCAGGTGAAGGTCGTTTAACAACCACGATGATCCGTGAAGTACCTGGCCTCTATATGAAAGATGGCGTTGAAGCGGTCGAGGTCGCATCAATGCCTGATGGCCGCACCTTGGTGTTTAAGGTCAGCGATGGCTCACTTCGCCCCTTCCGCGCACTTGTCCATGCTGGCCTGAAGCGCCTTGGCGTGGAGAGCAAGTATGAGGTTGAGGCTGTGCTTGGCGGCGGCAAAGTAATCGGCGAAATCCGCGCAACCTTCTGAGGCAAGCGCTTTATTTAAAACCTGCGTACCCTTATGGGGTGAATCGCCGCGTCGCCACATTGATGGTCCATACATCTCCGCTTGATCAAGCGGGTATTGGCGATGCAGGCGGTATGAATATTTACGTCTGCGAATCCGCGCAACAGATGGCGGCGCAGGGCATCAAGGTAGATATCTTCACTCGCCGGGCCAATAACGATCATCCAGATATTGTTGATTTGGGAAATGGTGTTCGCGTTCTTCATCTCAATGTGGGACCTGTCGATGGCGTGACAAAAGAAGTCCTTCCAACGCTGATTCCTGAACTATCGAGAGCCTTCAAGGCAGCGCTGACATGCAATGAGAGCTACGACATTATTCATTCGCATTATTGGATCTCTGGAAAAGTTGCGATGCCAGTAGCGGCAGAACTCAATATTCCACTCGTGCACACCATGCACACAATGGCGCGCGTGAAGAACTTGGCTTTGGCAGAAGGTGAAACGCCAGAGCCGATGATTCGTGTTCAGGGTGAGACTCAAATTGTTGCTTCAGCTGATGCGTTAATTGCAAATACCGATGCAGAGGCGGCAAGTTTGGTCTCGCTCTACGATGCCTGTCCTGATGATGTATCGGTGGTAAGCCCTGGCGTTAACCTCGAGATGTTTGCAGCAAAGGGAAATAAAGGTCAGGCACGAAAGATAATTGGCGTACCTGAAGATGCCCATGTGGTCACATTTGTTGGTCGCATCCAGCCCCATAAAGGTCCAGAGGTTTTAATTCGTGCAATCTCCGAGATGGTTGGACACTCTCCAGCGCTACGTTCCAAGTTGGTGACACTCATCGTTGGTGGTGCATCTGGCGCTAATGGCGCAGAGGTAGATCGCTTAAAGGAGTTGGTGCAGTGGCTTGGCATCAACGATGTCGTGCGCTTTGCTCCTCCGGTAGATCGCGCTGGTCTGGCTGATTACTACCGCGCTTCAGATTTGGTCTGCGTCCCAAGCTATTCAGAGAGCTTTGGTCTTGTTGCCCTTGAAGCTCAGGCATGTGGAACACCAGTAGTTGCTAGTGCAGTTGGTGGGCTCCGTACCGCAGTGGCAGATGGTATTTCTGGCGTATTGGTAGATGGCCACAATCCTCGTGCCTGGTCTTCGGTTATTGCGCGTTTGCTACAAGAACCACAGCGCCGTGTACTGCTTTCAATGGGAGCTTTTGAGCATGCATCGCACTTCGGTTGGGATGCTACATCGCGTGGAACGCTCGATATCTATGACCGAGTGTTAACTGCGCAAGAGGCGCTGAAGAAGAACATCGGTTAAATGTCTGCTCTAGAAACAATTGAAAGCTTTCTGCAATCGCAAGGAGTAGATTTCGAGAAGAGCGATAACTCATTTCTGGTTACTTTGCCGGGAGAGAAGAAGTTACAGACTCATTGCGCACTGGTCGTGGGCGATCACTCGCTAAGCATTAACGCCTTCGTAATTCGAAAGCCAGATGAAAATGAAGCAGAAGTGCATCATTGGTGCATGAGCAAGAACGCCACAATGTATGGCCTTGCATTTGCAATCAATCAACTTGGTGACATTTACCTGGTTGGTCGTCTGCCGCTGGCAGCAGTCAATCCGCAAGAACTTGATCGAATTCTCGGTTCAGTGTTGCAATACTCAGATTCGTCCTTTAACCCACTACTCGAACTTGGATTTGCAAATGCGATACGTCGCGAGTGGGCTTGGAGGGTTACTCGTGGGGAATCTCTCTCAAATCTTGAGCACTTCGCCCATTTAATTTAATTTCGTGGCCATTCATGGCAAGATACGAACATGTCTGATTACAAATTAATCCTCCTGCGCCACGGCGAATCCGAATGGAATGCAAAGAATCTCTTCACCGGTTGGGTCGATGTTCGACTCTCAGCTGCGGGTGAGGCAGAGGCGAAGAAGGGTGGAACGCTCCTTACTGAGCGCGGACTTCTTCCTGATGTAGTGCACACCTCACTTTTGCGTCGTGCAATTCACACATCACAGCTTGCACTCGATGCATGTGATCGCCACTGGATTCCTGTGAAGCGTTCATGGCGCCTCAATGAACGTCACTATGGAGCGCTCCAAGGTAAGGATAAAGCGCAGACTTTGGCCGAATACGGCGAAGAACAATTTATGTTGTGGCGTCGTTCTTACGACACCCCACCACCTGCAATTGTTGCCGGCTCTGAGTATTCACAAGATCAAGATCCACGTTATGACGATCTTGGAAAAGATTTGCCATTAACAGAGTGCCTCAAGGATGTGGTTGCACGCATGATTCCTTATTGGGAGGAGTCGATTATCCCTGACCTCAAAGGGGGCAAGACTGTCTTGGTAACAGCGCATGGAAATTCTCTTCGCGCTCTTGTAAAGCACCTCGATGGAATCAGCGATGAAGATATTGCAGGGTTGAATATCCCAACAGGTATTCCGTTGTTCTACCAACTCGATAGCAACTTTGCACCAGTGGTTAAGGGTGGCGAGTATCTAGATCCAGCAGCAGCCGCAGAGGCGATTAAAGCTGTTGCAAATCAGGGTAAGAAGTAAGTAACGCTCTCAAATCTTTGGAGAAAGTCTTATGACTTCTTCTCCGCAAATTCGCCTGTCACTAAGAAGTAGACACGGCGTGAGATAGAGACTGTGTGATCTGCGCAGCGCTCGTAATAGCGACCGAGCAGGGTCATATCGATTGCGGTCTCAATACCGTGTGCCCAGTTGTCATCGAGAAGAACTTCAAAGAGTTTACGATGCAATTTATCCATCTCATCATCATCGCGTTCGACCTCAAGGGCCACATTGATATCGCGGCTCTGCAATAGGCCGGTGACCTTATTGATCAGAGCTACTGCGACATCTCCCATAGCTTGGATAGTTGGCTCTAGTTCTGCTGGAACAGCCTTATTTGGGTCGCGCATACGAGCGATACGCGCGACGTGGTGTGCGAAATCGCCCATACGCTCAAAGTCAGCGCTCATACGAAGAGAGGTAACAAGATTACGGAGATCGCTAGCAACAGGTTGCTGGCGAGCCATTACATCGAGAGTCTTATTATCAAGTTCATGCTGGATTGCATCGACGCGATCATCATCGGCGATTACTTCTTCGGCAAGCTCTAGGTTTGGTTCAAGGAGAGCTTTGGTGGCACGACCCATCGCCCCTGAGACGAGGTTAGACATCTCAACGAGAGTTTGATTGATCGAATCTAGGTCTTCATGGAAGGCGTCGCGCATGGGCTAAGAATATTAGGTGTTGCAGGGAAATCATATTTCTGAAGATGAACACGCCCTAAAGTGAGCGTGAATACTGGGTAAATCGGTTACAAGTTAAAGATTTTACGCCGCTCTGTAAGTGGCCAGCCCCTACGATTAACTCATGGTGCGGGCTTTAAAGCGAAAGAAAAACGAGAGCCAATCAGGGCAAACTTTTGCAACTCGTGAAGTTCAAGAGATGCTCGATGTTCTCGGGCTAGCCTCTGTGATTCTCGGCCCTGGCAATCGCATCGATTATTTTTCTCAGAGCGCTACTGCTCTTGGTGTGATCCGAGAAGAGAAGTTAGTCGGAGATTCAATCGTAGAGATCTTGCGTAAAGCTCGCCGTACAAAACTTCCGCAGACAGCACAGATTGAAATGCCACGTGGTCCCATTGGCGAAGGAACACGAAAGCTCTCGATTCATGCCCACTACTTAACCCAATATGACTCCGTTGTTGTCACCTTTACTGACGAGAGCGAAGCAGAGCGCATTGACGCGGTTCGCCGAGATTTCGTAGCCAATATTTCGCACGAGTTAAAGACTCCAATTAGCGCGCTACGCACTTTAAGTGAGGCAGTAACCGTCGCCTCCGAAGATCCACAACTCAATAAGTTTGCCCACATGATGCAGAACCAGGTAGAGCGCTTGTCGACCTTGGTTCAAGAGATTATCGATCTCTCTCGCCTGCAAGATGCGGACCCGCTCCTCGATGCAATTCATGTTGATATTGATGAAGCGGTGAACGAGGCTATTGATCAGTGCCAATTCTTGGCCGAGACTAGAGATATTGAAATCCTTCGCGGTCCAAATGTGGATGTGCATGTGGTCGGTGACCGCACCCACCTCATTATGGCCTTCCATAACCTTATTGAGAACGCGATCAACTACAGCCCTGATCGCACACGTGTATCTGTCAACACAACAGTGGATGGAAATATTGTTGAAGTTGTTGTTATTGATCAAGGCGTTGGAATTTCTGAGGCAGACCAATCAAGAATCTTTGAGCGTTTCTATCGTGTTGATCCAGCACGTTCCCGTGAAACAGGTGGAACAGGACTTGGTTTAGCGATTACAAAGCATGTTGTCGGAAATCATGGTGGAGATGTTTCTGTCTGGAGTTCTGCCGGAGTTGGTAGTACCTTCACCATTAGGTTGCCAATTGCGGAAGAATTTTCTGAAGAAGGAGTTCATTGATGGCACGTATCTTGGTTGTTGAAGATGAAGAAACACTTGCGGAGGCGATCTCTTTTCTTTTAAGCAAAGAGGGCTTTGATGTTGCGGTTGCAGCAAGCGGTCCAGAGGCGATTGATTCATTTGAAAAATCTGGAGCTGACCTCATCCTTCTTGACCTGATGCTCCCTGGCTTATCTGGCACAGAGGTCTGTCGCCAGATTCGAGCCAAGTCTTCCGTGCCAATCATCATGCTCACGGCGAAGGATTCAGAGATAGATAAGGTCGTAGGTCTTGAACTCGGAGCCGATGATTACGTGACTAAGCCCTATTCATCCCGCGAACTAATTGCTCGCATTCGCGCAGTTCTTCGCCGAGGTGAGATTCAAGATGCAGGTGTAGATGAGGCCACAATAGAGGTAGGTCCAGTGCGTATGGATACCGACCGCCACATCATTACCGTGAACGGTGAGACTGTCGCAATTCCTTTGAAGGAGTTTGAGCTTCTCGAATACTTGATGCGCAATGCTGGTCGAGTCTTAACTCGTGTGCAGATTATTGATCGAGTGTGGGGTAGCGACTACGTTGGTGATACCAAGACTCTTGATGTTCACATTAAGCGTCTTCGCGCAAAGATTGAGAAAGACCCCGCTAACCCTGAGTTTATTCAGACGGTACGCGGTATGGGTTACAAGATGGAGCGTAGTTAAAACTACTTAGCTGCTGGTGTTTCTTCAGTAGTTGGAAGCTTGGCACCTGATGTGACATTGGCGTATAGGTCGCGCTGATCACGAATAAGCGCCTTTACTGTTACCAAACCTGCGCGAGCAAAGCCGATTGTGACATCAACGTGTGTGCCAGCAATTGGATTTACTCCAGTGAAGACAGCCTTTGCATTTGCGATTTCACCTTCAAAGTGAAGTGGTGCATTGGTCAAGAGCTTTGTCTCGCCTGTGAGCGTTGCAGGAG
>JACCDI010042305.1_pt1 | contig 12035 bp, 10 predicted proteins | sample 7442791 | NCBI WGS metagenome assembly JACCDI01 (sample SAMN15323434, study PRJNA562643) | freshwater metagenome | isolation source: river surface water | place: USA:Blue River Watershed | collected 2017-08-15
AAAAAAGAGCAACGCGAAATGCGCGAAGACATTTTGCACAGCCTGTTGCCCCAAGCCTTTGCCAAGCAAGGTGCCGTCATGGTGTGGATCAACCCCAAAGACCGCTTGTTGGCCATCGATGCTGGCAGCACCAGCAAGGCCGACGAGGTCATCACCCAATTGGTGCGCGCGTTGCCAGGGCTCGACCTCAACTTGCTGCAAACGGCCATGTCGCCCCAAACCGGCATGGCCGCTTGGTTGTTGGCCACCGACCCGCACGAGCTGCCACCTGCTTTAAGTGTAGAAAAAGAATGCGTCCTCAAATCGGGCGCGGAAGACCAACCCATGGTCAAGTACACCCGCCACGTGCTCAACACCGACGAAGTGCGCAAGCATGTGCGCGATGGCAAGCTGCCAACGCAGCTGGGCCTCAGCTGGGAAGGCAAAGCCAGCTTTGTGCTCACCGACAATTTGCAGTTCAAAAAAGTCAGCTTTCTAGACGGCACAGAGCCTGAAGCCATTGGCACCGAAGGCGATGACAAGTTCGATGCCGATGTGGTTCTGAGCACCGGCATGTTAGGCCCACTCATCCAAGACGTGGTCACCGCACTGGGCGGCGAGAATGTGTTTGCAGAAGCCGCCTCTTCAGAGGAAGGCCCGCCCTTTTAAGCCTCATGCTGCTGTCGCCCATTTGATTTAATTCACAAGGATCACTGCCATGTTTGCCGTCATTGCCATTTGCTTCGGTGCTTGCCTGGGCGCTTTGGCGCGCTGGCAATTGGGGTTGTGGCTCAACCCCAGCACATCAGATGATGGTTTATTGCCATGGGGCACCTTGGCCGCCAACTTGATCGGCGGCTACCTCATTGGATTGTGCGTGGGTATTTTTCAAAACATGCCCCAACTGGCACCCGAGTGGCGCTTGTTGTGCGTCACGGGCTTTTTAGGCGCACTGACCACCTTTTCCACGTTTTCCGCTGAAGTGGTGGGCATGTTGCAACAGGGTCGACTGGCCCTGGCCCTGTTTACGGCAGGCATTCATTTGCTGGGCTCCCTGGTTTTGACTTATTTTGGGCTTTACACTGTCAAATTAATCGGTATTAGTCCTATGCCCTAAATCTGGGGAATGAGGTCTACTGCAACATTGTTTGGTTTTACTTGGAGCACCTATGACCCTGAATCACATTGCACGTCGCCTAGCCCTTGGTGTGGCTGTGGCACTCCCCTTGGCTTTGACCGTGAGCACCAGCGCACAAGCACAAGCTTTCTTCCGCATTGGCACAGGCGGTACAGCAGGCACTTACTACCCCGTGGGCGGCATGATTGCCAACGCGGTGTCTGTACCAGGCAAACTGATTGCCACTGCACAGGCCACCAATGGCTCTGTGGCCAACGTCAATGGCGTGGCCAGTGGCGCCATGGAATCAGGTTTCTCTCAGTCTGACGTGGCCACTTGGGCCCAAAAAGGCACGGGCATCTACGAAGGCAAGCCCAATATTCCAGATTTGCGCCTCATCGCCAACCTCTACCCTGAAACCATTCACGTGGTGGTCAAAAAATCTTCTGGCATCAAAAGCATTGCTGAACTCAAAGGCAAGCGCGTTGCCTTGGACGAGCCAGGCTCTGGCACGCTGGTCAATGCCCGTTTGATCTTGGCCGCCTACAACATCAAAGAATCCGAAATCAAGCCCGAGTACATCAAGCCCAACCAAGCGGCTGACAAAATGAAAGACGGCGCTTTGGATGCCTTCTTCTTCGTGGGCGGTGCACCTGCTGGCGCCATTGCCGAATTGGCTTCTAGTGGCGGCGGCATTGCCTTGTTGCCCATTGATGGTGCTCAAGCGCAAGCCTTGCGCAGCACCAGCTCCTTCTTTGCCAACGACAGTGTGCCTGCTGCCACCTACAAAGATGTTGACGCTGTGAACACATTGTCTGTGGGCGCCCAGTGGGTGACCAGCGCCAAAGCTGACACAGAAACCATCTACCAAATCACCAAAGCTTTGTACAGCGAGTCCACCCAAAAAGCATTGGCCGCTGGCCACGCCAAGGGCAAGCTGATCACCTTGAAAAATGCTGTGCAAGGTGCTGGCATTCCTTTCCACCCCGGTGCAGAAAAGTTCTACCGCGAAGCGGGTGTCTTGAAATAATTTAACGTTTCGTTAAATGCCAACGGGCGGGTTAACTTCAGGTTAACTCGCCCGTTACTACTTGAAGTTTCCAGAGTATTCACATGACCGCTGCCACCCTGCTCCCCGACGATCAAAAACTACAAGAACTCGAAGAACAGTTTGATCCCGAGATGCGCTTTCGGCCCACCTTGCCGCCTGCCACGCAAATCGTCAAATGGCTCTTGATTGCCCTGTCGTGCTTTCACTACTACACCGCAGGCTTTGGCTTGCTGCAAGAAATCACGCACCGCGGTGTGCACTTGGCCTTTGTGTTAGGCATGATTTTTTTGGTCTTTGCATTCAGTAGCGCCTCTGCCAATCGCGATCTCAAAAGTTCGTTTTTAAATCCAGGTGGTGTGCCGCTGGTGGACTGGCTGTTGGCAGGTGCTTGCGCATTGAGCGTTTTGTACATCCCCTATGTCTTTGATGACCTGATGTTCCGCGTGGGCAACCCCAGCAACATGGACGTCATCATGGGCAGCATTCTGTTCATCACCTTGCTGGAAGCCACACGGCGCTCCATGGGCTGGCCTTTGCCACTGATCGCGATTGGCTTCACGGCTTATGCATTGCTTGGCCCCTACTTCCCCGGTTTGCTCAAACATGCTGGCGCCAATTGGTCCATGATGATCAATCACCAGTACCTCACCAGCCAAGGCATTTACGGCGTGGCGGTGGGCGTGGTGGCCACTTATGTTTTTCACTTTGTGTTGTTTGGCGTCATGGCCACACGCATTGGCTTGGGTCAATTGTTCTTAGACGTTGCCTCTAGCATTGCCGGACGTTATGCCGGTGGCCCTGCCAAGGTCAGCGTATTTGGCTCGGCCCTGTTTGGCATGTTGAGTGGCTCCTCCGTGGCCAATGCCGTCACGGTGGGCTCGCTCACCATTCCCGCCATGATTCGTGTGGGCTACAAAAAGCACTTTGCGGCAGCGGTTGAAGCCGCCTCCTCCACAGGCGGACAAATTACACCGCCCGTGCTGGGTGCTGCAGCGTTCTTGATGATCGAATTCTTGAACGTGCCCTACCAAACCATCATTGCCGCATCGGTGGTGCCTGCGTTCATGCACTTCTTTGGCGTGTTCATGCAAGTGCACTTTGAAGCCAAGCGATATGGCCTGCGCGGACTCACAGAAGAAGAAATGCCACGTTTGGCCGAGTCACTCAAAATGCGTTGGCCCACCCTCATTCCTTTGGGCTTGCTGATCAGCATTCTGGTTTCAGGTCGCACGCCTTATTTGGCGGCATTTGTGGGCATCAGCTCATGCGCCATTGTGGGCATGTCTACCAAAATCAGTGGCAACCAACTCAAGAACTGGGGCCTCTTGGTGGTCATGCACGCCATCTTGATGACCATCGCGTTCTCCGATTTCGGAAATGACAATAGCACCATCAAATTGGTCTTGTTCGCATTGGCCTTGATCGTCGGCGCTGCTGCCTACATCTGGGCGGGTGTGCGCGGTCGCATTGAACCGCATGTCTTGATTGAAGCGCTTGAAACTGGCGCCAAGTACGCCTTGGCTGTGGGCGCTGCGGCGGCCACCGTGGGCATCGTGATTGGCGTGGTCACGCTCACTGGCGTGGGCTTCAAGATCAGCTACATCATCACGCAAGCAGCGCAAACCATTTCTGCCTTCATGAGCGGCTGGATCCCTGCAGATTGGGCGTCCTTGAACACACTCACCTTGCTTGCAGCCCTCACCATGACCGGTCTGGTTTGCATCTTGATGGGCTGCGGTGTGCCCACCACAGCCACCTACATCATCATGGTCACCGTGGCTGCCCCCACCTTGGTGGGCTTGGGTGTAGAGCCCTTGGTTGCACACTTCTTTGTGTTCTATTACGGCGTGTTAGCCGATATCACGCCTCCGGTAGCTCTTGCCGCTTACGCCGCCGCAGGCATGGCTGGCAGTGACCCTTTCAAGACCGGCAACACGGCCTTCCGCTTGGGCCTGGCCAAAGCATTGGTTCCTTTTGTCTTTGTCTTCTCGCCCTCTTTGCTTTTGGTGGCCAAAGGGTTTACTTGGGAAAGTTTCATCATTACCTTTAGCGGCTGCGTTTTTGGCATCACCCTCATGGCAGCTGCTTTGAGCAAGTTCCTCTTGGTAGAAATGAAACGCTGGGAACAGCTCACTTGCTTGTTTGCCGCCTTGCTGATGATTGCACCTAGCCTGACGGCCAGTTTGGTCGGCGTGGCCATGGTCATTCCCATGGTGGTCAGTCAGTGGCGAAGGTCTAAGCTGGCCTAATGCGTTGAAAATTGGGGAAAGCCCTTACCGAACATTTGCTTGCTGCGTGATCTACTGGAGGACGAATTCAATCCGAGGAGTTACGCATGCAGGTTCAAATGAAGGTCAACGGCAAATCAGTGTCCGTTGATGCCGCCCCCAACACATTGCTCGTTCAAGCCTTGCGCGAGCACCTCAAACTCACTGGCACCCACGTGGGTTGCGATACCGCCCAATGCGGCGCTTGTACTGTTCATGTGAACGGCCGTGCAGTGAAGTCATGCAACATGCTCACCGCACAGGCGCAAGGCGCCGAAGTCACCACCATTGAAGGCATGGCCCAAGCCGACGGCACCATGCACCCCATGCAAGCGGCATTCAAAGAATGTCACGGCTTGCAGTGCGGCTTCTGCACCCCCGGCATGGTCATGAGCGCGGTCGACATCGCCAAGCGCCACCCCAATGCCAGCGAAACCGAAATTCGCGAATTGCTCGAGGGCAACCTGTGCCGTTGCACCGGTTACCAAAACATCGTCAAGGCCGTGCAGCAAGGTTCTGCTGCCATGAAAGCTTAAGGAGCTCACCATGGGTGCATCAGATTTCTCCAAACTCCCCCACATCGGTGAAGCCTTGCGTCGCAAGGAAGACTACCGTTTCCTCACGGGCGCTGGCAACTACACCGACGACATTCGCCTCGACAATATGACGCACGCTGTGTTTGTGCGTTCACCGCATGCGCACGCCAACATCAAGAGCATCAACAAAGCAGCAGCTTTGGCCGCACCGGGTGTGGTGGCAGTGCTCGACGGTCCTGATGTGGTCGATGCCAAAATCAATGGCCTGCCTTGCGGCTGGCTGATCACCGACACCAGCGGCAAACCCATGAACGAGCCGCCCCACCCCATTCTTGCCAATGGCAAGGTTCGCTACGTGGGCGACCACGTGGCCATGGTGGTGGCCGAAACTTTAGAGCAAGCCAAAAACGCTGCTGAATTGGTCGAAGTGGATTACGACGTGTTGCCCGCTGTGGTCGATGTGCGTCAAGCCAAAACGGCCACAGCCCAGCACGCGGAAGCCCCCAACAACCATTGCTACAACTGGGCCATTGGCGACAAGGCCGCTGTCGACGCAGCCTTTGCCAATGCAGCACACGTGACCAAGCTTGATTTGATCAACAACCGCTTGGCGCCTAACCCCATGGAGCCACGCGCCGCCATTGGCAGCTACAACCGCGCCAGCGACGAGTACACACTGTACGTGTCCAACCAAAATCCGCACGTTGAGCGTCTGCTCATGACCGCGTTTGTGATGGGTTTGCCCGAACACAAAGTGCGTGTGATTGCTCCCGATGTGGGCGGTGGTTTTGGCGCCAAAATTTACTTGTACGCTGAAGATGTGTGTCTCACTTGGGCTTCTAAAAAGCTCAACCGCAACATCAAATGGAACTGCGATCGCTCAGAAGCTTTCTTAAGCGATGCGCACGGCCGTGACCATTCCAGCCACGCCGAATTGGCCATCGACAAAGACGGCAAGTTCTTGGCTTTGCGCGTGCACACCGATGCCAACTTGGGTGCTTACTTGTCCACGTTCTCAACAGCGGTGCCTACGATTCTTTACGCCACTTTGTTGGCTGGCCAATACGCCACACCTCAGGTCTATGTCGAAGTGGATGCCTGGTTCACCAACACCGCGCCAGTCGATGCTTACCGCGGGGCAGGTCGCCCAGAAGCCACTTACCTGCTTGAGCGCATTGTGTCTCGCGCAGCTTTCGAGTTGGGCATGACGCAAGACGCCATTCGCAGCAAGAACTTCATCACACAGTTCCCGTACCAAACGCCAGTGGCTTTGCAGTACGACACGGGCGATTTCCATGCCCTTATGAACCACGCCAACAAGCTGGGCGACTTAGCGGGCTTCCCTGCCCGCAAAGCGGCCAGTGCCGCCAAAGGTTTGCTGCGCGGCATTGGTTACTCTAGCTACATCGAAGCTTGCGGACTAGCCCCCAGCAATGTGGCAGGTGCTTTGGGCGCTCGCGCTGGCTTGTTTGAGTGCGGTGAAGTTCGCGTTCACCCCACAGGCAGCGTCACGGTGTTCACAGGCTCACACAGCCATGGCCAAGGTCACGAAACTACCTTTGCACAGGTGGTGGCTGCGCGCTTGGGCATTCCGGTTGAAAACGTTGACATCGTTCACGGCGACACCGGCCGCGTGCCTTTCGGCATGGGCACTTACGGCTCACGTTCTATTTCTGTAGGTGGTGCTGCACTGATGCGCGCCCTCGACAAAATTGAAGCCAAGGCCAAGAAAATTGCAGCCCACCTGATGGAAGCTGGCGATGCCGACATTGACTTTGCCAACGGCGAATTCAGCGTGAAAGGCACCGATAAAAAGATTCCGTTTGGTACTGTCGCCCTCACAGCCTATGTGCCCCACAACTACCCCTTAGACAAGTTGGAGCCAGGCTTGAACGAAACTGCGTTCTACGACCCCACCAACTTCACATTCCCTGCAGGCACTTACATCTGCGAAGTGGAAATTGATCCTCAAACTGGCGTCACCAAAGTGGACAAGTTCACAGCCGTGGACGACTTCGGCACCATCATCAACCCGATGATTGTGGAAGGCCAAGTGCATGGCGGTTTGGTGCAAGGCATTGGCCAAGCCCTCATGGAAAACTGCGTGTACGACAAAGAAACCGGTCAACTCTTGACGGGCTCTTTCATGGACTACCCCATGCCACGCGCCGACGATTTCCCCGAGTTCGCCATCGGTCACGAGTGCACCCCCTGCACCACCAATCCTTTGGGCACCAAGGGTTGTGGTGAAGCGGGCGCCATTGGCTCTCCCCCTGCTGTGATCAATGCCGTGCTGGACGCACTGGCACCCCTTGGCGTCAAAGACTTTGACATGCCTGCCACACCACACCGCGTGTGGGAAGCCATTCAAGCCGCCAAGCATTAATTAGATATTCGGAGAACACACCATGTACGCATTCAAATACGAAAGACCCACAGCCTTGGCTGATGCGCAAAAAGCGGCGCAAGCAGGCGGTCAAGTTTTGGCCGGTGGTCAAACCATGATCGCTGCGATGAAGCAACGCCTGCAGCAACCCGAAACCTTGATTGACTTGGCTGCCATCAGCGGTTTGGCTGGCGTCAAAAAAGACGGCAACAACATTGTGATTGGCGCCATGACGCGTCACCAAGACGTGGCCGACAACGCAGACGTCAAGCAGCACATTCCTGGCTTGGCCGCATTGGCCAACAACATTGGCGACAAGCAAGTGCGCGCCATGGGTACCATTGGTGGCTCTGTGGCCAACAACGACCCAGCAGCCTGCTACCCCAGCGCTTTGCTGGCTTTGGGCGCCACAGTCAATACCGACAAGCGTGCCATCAAGGCTGACGACTTTTTCCAAGGCCTGTACACCACCGCTTTGGAAGCGGGCGAAATCATCACTTCCGTGAGTTTCCCCATTCCCACTAAAGCGGCGTACGCCAAATTCAACCAACCCGCCTCACGCTTTGCCTTGGTGGGCGTGTTTGTTGCACAAACCGCTGGTGGCGCTCGTGTGGCCATTACAGGCGCTGGCAATGGCGTGTTCCGTCATGCAGGCCTCGAAGCTGCATTGACCCAAAGTTTTACCCCAGAAGCAGTGGCCGGTGTCGCGGTAGACTCTACAGATCTCAATGCCGACCTGCACGCTTCAAAGGCCTATCGCGCTCACCTGATCACCGTGCAAACCCAAAGGGCGGTGAAACAGGCGAACGGATGACCGCAAAAGACACTTTCAAAACCATCGACGAACTTGCCCAGGCCTTAGAAGGCGTGGGCTATTTCGCGGAACGGCGGCTCATCACCGCCGTTTTTTTGAGCCTCAAATTAGAGCGCCCTCTTTTGTTGGAGGGTGAACCTGGTGTGGGCAAAACCGAACTGGCCAAAGCCTTGGCCAAAGTTCTTGGCCGACCGCTGATCAGACTGCAATGCTACGACGGCATGGAACAACGCGAAGCTTTGTATGAATGGAATCATGCAGCGCAGTTGTTGCACATGCGCGCAGCGGCCACGCACGCTGGGGGATCAGCCACGCCCCAAGACATTGAGCGCGAGGTTTACCAAAAACGCTTCTTGGTCAAGCGCCCTTTGCTCGAAGCCTTGCAAACCGAAGTGCCTGGCGCCCTGCTGTTGATCGATGAAGTGGACCGCACCGACGAACCCTTCGAAGCGTTCTTGCTGGAGTATTTGGGTGAGTACCAGGTCAGCATTCCAGAACTGGGCTCCATCCAAGCCGAAGTGGCACCGGTCACCATCCTCACCAGCAACCGCACACGCGATTTGAACGATGCCGTGAAGCGACGCTGCTTGTATCACTGGATGGATTACCCCGATCGCGAGCGCGAGTTGGCCGTGGTGCGTTCACAAGTGCCTCAGGCCAGCGCGCAGTTGACTGAACAAGTCGCTGAGTTTGTAGGTCGCCTTCGCAGCCAGCCCTTTGCCAGTGCCTTTCAGCGCGCTCCCGGCATTGCCGAAAGCGTGGAGTGGGCCAAAGCCCTGGTCGCCTTGGACACCTTCACGCTCGACCCTGAAGTGGTTCAAGACACCGTAGGTATTTTGTTCAAGCAGCGCGAGGACATTGCAGCCATCACGCCTTTGCTTGACGATTTGTTGGCCCCTGCCCCTACCGTCCTTTAAGAATTTTTGACCATGTTGTTGGGCGACGCACGCACTGGCAAACTCAGTGACAACATCACGGGTTTTGCAAGGGCCTTGCGCAGAGCAGGCTTGCCCATCGATGCGTCGCGCATCAGCTTGGCCATTGAATCGACTCAGCTGGTTGGCATTGAACGCAAAGGTGATTTGTCTGCCGCCCTTCAAGCCTGCTTGGTCAGCCGACAAGAGGACCTGGTGGTGTTTGAACAAATGTTCTCTGCATTTTTCAGAGACCCCGAACTCACGCGCCAATTGCTGTCGCAGTTGCTGCCCAAAGCGCCTACCGCTACACCCGGTGTGCCTCGCAAGTCGCGCGTGCAAGAAGCGCTGGCCGCCAAAAACAAACACAACGATCCCGTCAAACCCAAAGAAGATGAGCTGAAGTTTGACGCTGCCATGAGCGCCAGCGATCGTGAGCGTTTGCAACAAGCCGACTTTCAAAGCCTGAGCGCCAGCGAATTCAACTTGGTCGAGAAATTAGCGCGACGCGTCAAGTTGCCCCTGCCCCAAATTCAAGGTCGCCGAACCCGTGCTGGCAGTCGTGGCGAACGCATGCATTGGGCCAAAACCATGCAAATGGCCGCGCGCCAAGATGGCGATGTTTTGCGTCTGCCCCGCATGCAACGCAAACCCCAAGCCCTGCCCTTGCTCATCTTGGTCGACATTTCGGGCTCGATGGAACGCTACGCCCGTTTGCTGCTGGCCTTTTTGCACCAAGCCACCCGAGGCACGCCGCGTCAAGTGTTCGCGTTTGGCACAGGCCTGACTGACCTCAACCCCGCCTTCAAACTGCGCGACACCGACGACATGCTGGCCTTGGCCAGCCATCAAATTAAAGACTTTGCGGGTGGCACTCAGTTGGGCCAATCGCTGGTGCAATTTCGCAAACAGCATGCCAAAAAACTCACAGGCAGGCGAACGGTGGTGTTGTTAATCAGCGATGGCTTGGACACGGGCACTGCGGAAGCGCTAGACTCAGAGCTTGTTTGGCTCAAGCGTCACACACGCTCTTTGCTTTGGCTCAACCCTTTGCTGCGTTTTGAGGGCTATGCGCCCATCGCAACGGGTGCAAGCGTGTTGAATCGCCATGTGAACGGCATGTTGGCCATCCACAATTTATCGCGCTTAGAAGAACTGGCCAGTGCCTTGTCTAAGCTCTTGAAATCACATTAAGAATCACTAGGAGACTCACCTCATGGACATGCAAGGACAACGCGTTTTGCACGTGACACAAGCACAAGCCTGGGATGCATTGAACGATCCCGCCATTTTGAAATCATGCATTCCCGGTTGTGACAAATTTGAATTGACCGAACCCAACGTTTACAACGTGGGCGTCGCCATCAAAATTGGCCCTGTGTCCGCCAAATTCACAGGCAAGGTCACACTGTCTGACATTCAAGCGCCTAACGCGTATGCCCTGAACTTCGAAGCACAAGGCGGCGTGGCAGGCTTTGGCAAAGGCGAGTCCAAGGTGTCTTTGCATCCCCATGCCGAAGGGTGCGAGCTGCAATACACCGTTCACTCCACAGTCGGTGGAAAGTTGGCGCAATTGGGTCAACGCCTGATTGATGGTGCGGCCAAATCCTTGGCTGAGGATTTCTTCAAACGCTTTGACGAGGCCTTGCAGGCCAAGTACCCCCAAGCAGAAGGCGCAACGGCATCGCCCGAACCCGCAGCCACACCCGCCTCTGGCAGTGTCCCCACTTGGATTTGGCTTGCACTGGCCGTAGCGGCCGGTGCTGTTTGGACCTTGATTCGCTGAAGCACTTCAAATCATCATGGAAAACTTAGACATTGTGGTTTTGCGAACCCTCAAAGCTTGGCGCGATGCTGGGCAGCGAGCCATGCTCACCACCGTGGTCAGAACTTGGGGCTCTTCACCTCGCCCTGTAGGCTCCATCATGGCCTTGTGTGAAACCGGCGCCGTGGTGGGTTCGGTATCGGGTGGTTGCATTGAAGACGATCTGATTGCGCAGTACAGCAAAGCCAACGCCATTACCGACAGTGCGCCTGTGCGCTTGAAATACGGCATCAGCGCCGATGAAGCACACCGTTTTGGATTGCCATGCGGTGGCACCCTCGAGTTGTTATTGGAGTTCAACCCCGATGCCGCCCGCTTGACGGCGTTGATCGACATGTTGGCGCGCGGTCAACTGACCCAACGATGTACGGATCTGCAGACTGGGCTAGTCACGCTGATCGCCAGCGATGCACCCAGCGAATTGCACATCGATGAACACCAGCTCATCAACACCTTTGGCCCCGAATACCGCATGCTGCTCATCGGTGCCGGTCAGATGACCGAGTACTTGGCCACCATGGCCCTCTTCAATGGCTTTGCAGTGACCGTGTGCGATCCGCGCGAAGAATATCGCGGTGCATGGTCCGTGGCTGGCGTCACAGTGAAGCACGACATGCCCGATGACTTAGTAGGCAGCTTCAAGCCCGACCGTCGAAGCTGTGTGATTGCCTTGACGCACGACCCCAAACTAGATGACTTGGCTTTGTTGGCGGCCTTGGAAACAGATGCGTTTTACATTGGCGCCATTGGCTCACGCCGCAACAACTTGCTGCGCCAGCAACGCATGATCGAGCATTTTGATCAAACGGAAGAATCCCTGGCCAGACTGCGCGGCCCCATTGGCATTTACATTGGCAGCAAAACACCCGCTGAGATTGCGGTCAGCATCATGGCCGAAGTGTTGGCCGTTAAAAATGGCGTGCCCTTGCCGCGCGACATGGATGTAGCGCATGCCAAAAACACGCACGAAGGACCGCCCATCGATCCTTCGGTACCTGTTTGCTTTACAGGCAGGTAAATTACTTGTTGGCGTTGGGGAAAAACACCGACTCACCGCCAATTTTGTAGGCTGCAATGGCTGCCTGACCATTGCTTGAAATCACCCAGTCCACAAACTTTTGCGCATCGGCTTGTTTCACGTGCGGG
>JACCDI010129520.1_pt1 | contig 12026 bp, 13 predicted proteins | sample 7442791 | NCBI WGS metagenome assembly JACCDI01 (sample SAMN15323434, study PRJNA562643) | freshwater metagenome | isolation source: river surface water | place: USA:Blue River Watershed | collected 2017-08-15
ATTGAGACCGGTGAGAATCAAAGTCAGCCAACTATGGTCGGAGAATTCGACCGCGTGCTTGGTGGCGGTCTCGTCCCTGGAGCCGCAATCTTGTTATCTGGTGAGCCTGGGGTTGGTAAGTCAACTCTGCTACTCGAGGTAGCCTCCCGTCTTGCCAAGCAGGGCAAGAAGGTGCTTTACGTATCGGCTGAAGAGTCTGCATCTCAGGTCAAGCTTCGTGCCCAACGCACCAATGCACTGAGCGACAACCTTTATCTGGCGGCCGAAACCGACCTCGCAACGGTGCTAGGACAGGTCGAGGCAATCAAGCCAGAACTTTTTATCGTGGACTCGGTTCAGACTGTCGCATCCAGTGACATTGACGGCGTCGCCGGCATGCCAGCCCAGGTTAGAGAAGTGGCCGCAAATCTAATCCGCACCGCCAAGCAAAATGGCATTCCTCTGCTGCTGGTTGGTCACGTCACCAAGGACGGTTCGATTGCGGGACCTAGAACTCTCGAACACCTGGTGGATGTGGTTTGTCACTTCGAAGGTGATCGCCAGACCTCATTGCGCTTTGTTAGAACGCTGAAGAATCGTTTTGGTCCAACCGATGAGGTTGGCTGCTTTGAACTCACCGGTGAAGGAATACTCGAGGTTCCAGACCCAAGTTCACTATTCGTCTCTGGCTCCCAAAACCCAGTTTCCGGCACCTGTATCACTGTGACTGGCGAGGGTAAGCGCGCTCTAATTGCTGAAATTCAAGCACTGGTGGTTCACTCCACCGCCCCGCAACCCAGACGAGTTACAAATGGTGTGGATTCCTCTCGTGTTGCCATGATCCTGGCGGTCTTGGAAAGACGAGCTGGCATCTCGGTTTCTGACAAAGATGTCTATGTCTCAACCGTTGGCGGCATGAAGATTACCGAACCAGCAGCGGACTTAGCCATCGCTATTGCCATTGCGTCGGCGGTGAAAGACAAACCAGTTGCCAACCAGATTGCTGCCTTTGGTGAGATTTCACTTGCGGGTGAGATTCGTGGTGTGACCAACGGCTCCCAACGCAGTCAGGAAGCCTTGCGACTTGGACATCCAAAAGTAATTGGAGAAAAGGGTCAACTGGTCAAAGCTGCAATCAGCCAAGCACTTAGTTGAGGATGAAGCTCTTCTCCTCGGAGATTACGCCGTTGACCTCAACCTTGATTTTGTAAGTAGCGCCGCCGGTTGGAACTGAATCGTTGTTCTCGGCGTTGCAGCCATTCTCAGATGAGTAAACCTTGTCCCATGGTGCTCGCTGGGCAGCTACTGCTTGGTTAGATGGCAAAACAACATCGGAGTCAGTTAGGCCATCGCGATCACACTGCTTTGAGGACCAATAGGTCTGATCTCCAGAGGTGATGGTGAAGAAGGTGCCGCGCAGACCAACGTTGAACTTGCAGTCCTCCAAACCAGTGTTCACAATCGAATACCAAATCATCGGAGTCTGATCTGCTGAGAAAGTGTTCAGGGTTTCAGTCTCATTACCGATCATCACCTCAACCTGCACCACACCAGGCTGACAGACCGGGACATCGCCGGTTGTAGTGGTTTCAGCGGAGACTGTTGCCGATTCACTGCTTGCGCTACTAACCATCTCGGGTTCAGCTGAACCGAATGGCTTTGCGATAGAAATCCAAGCCCAAACACCGATGATGAGTAGGGCTAAGAGCAGAGCGCCGCGACGGCGAGCATAAATCTGTTGCTGGGTAGGCATGAGACAAATCTAGTTATAGGTATTTGAGCATGCGGGAGTTTCCCAGCGTGTTCTGCTTAACTCTCGCCAAATCCAAGAACTCTGCTACACCCTCGTCGTGAGAGCGAACCATCTCGGCATAGGTCTCGGCATCTACCGGAATGTCGGAGATAACTTCAAAGCCATGGCTGCGGAAAAACTCGACCTCGAAGGTTAGGCAAAATACCCGGTGGATGCCAAGCTGCTTGGCCCGCTGAAGTAGTTCGGTCAGCATCGCTGCACCTAGCCCTTTACGCTTGTGGTTGAGATCAACGGCGAGGGTTCTCACCTCAGCTAAGTCCTGCCACATCACATGCAGAGCACCGAAACCTACTACTTCGCCATCAAGTTCGGCGACCACAAACTCTTGGATTGATTCGTAAAGCTCAACCATTTCCTTGCCCAGCAGCACGCGATCGGCAACCAGCGGTTCGGCAATCTTTTGAATGCGTGAAACATCGCTAGTGCGGGCAGAACGAATCAAGAGCATTGGGCAATTATGGAGCAATTAGCCCTGAAGTGGAATTAGAACCTCGTTGTGACGAAGGAAAAAAGGTGTCCAAGGACCGTCATAACGAGCGTAAATTGCCTGCCCCGACGATTCAATCTGCTTGGCGGCAAGTTGCTGTTTTAGCCACTTTGCCTTGGAGTCAAACAAGGTTTGACTTGCCAAACCGGAAAAAGAAACCGCAGCGAATTTCCCGCCGGGTCGCTCGGAAAACGACAGCGATGCATCAGAACTGGAAGGCATCTGACTCATTGACATCGAGGCTGGCATCACAAAAGAGGTGATGAAACCCTCGTCCTTTTGGGCCTGCAGCACCGGTGCAGTCATGGCAATTGACTTGCCAGCGTTGTTGCCACCGAAGATGTAATTGGCTAGCCGACGAAAAGACTGATTTCCTGCGGTGGCCATGGATCCAGGTTCGCTGGTACTAACCAGAATGTGTGGCGGGTACTGACGAATCTCGAAGCCACCGAGGTCCTCAATGACTTGATACCCCAGCTTCTCGGTCATTAGGAAACGACTGACTGAGCACGTTCGGTTGAAACGAAGGTGAACTCTCCAGAGCTGAAATCAACCAGGATGTCCTGCGAGTTCTGAATGTCTCCGCTGAGGATTCGCTCAGAAATCGCATCTTCAATCTCGCGCTGCACCACTCTGCGCAAAGGTCTGGCTCCGAGAGCTGGCTCGTAGCCGAGCTCGATGAGCCGCTCCTTGGCACTTGAGGTCAGGATCAACTTCAAGTCGCGGTCGTCTAGTCGCAACTGCAGGCGCTTGATGAACAAGTCCACAATCTGCAATAGCTCCTCGCGAGTGAGCTGTGGGAAGACAATGACCTCATCGACACGGTTTAGGAACTCAGGCTTGAAGTTTTGCTTCAACGACTCGTTCACACGGGCCTTCATTTGGTCGTAGTCATTCTTGGTGTCGCCCTCAAGGGTGAAGCCAAGAGCTCCGCGGGTGATCTCCTTGGTGCCAAGGTTGGTGGTCATGATGATCACGGTGTTCTTGAAGTCCACAACTCTGCCTTGACCATCGGTGAGGCGACCCTCTTCGAGAATCTGCAGCAGTGAGTTGAAGATGTCTGGGTGAGCCTTTTCGATCTCATCGAACAGCACAACCGAGAACGGCTTGCGACGAATCTTCTCGGTGAGCTGACCTCCCTCGTCGTAACCGACGAATCCCGGAGGAGCTCCGAATAGCCGGGAAACGGTGTGCTTCTCGCCGTATTCGCTCATGTCCAACGAGATCAAGGCATCTTCATCATCGAACAAGAACTCTGCCAATGCCTTAGCCAACTCAGTCTTACCGACACCGGTTGGACCGGCGAAGATGAAGGAACCGGATGGACGCTTTGGATCCTTTAGCCCCGCACGCTGACGACGGATGGTCTTAGACAATGCAGCAATCGCTAGGTCCTGGCCGATTACGCGCTGGTGAAGCTCCTGCTCCATGTAGATAAGCTTTGCGCCTTCCTCTTCGGAAAGGCGGAAGACTGGAATGCCGGTGGCCTGCGCCAAAACCTCGGCAATTAGGCCTTCATCTACGATGCCTGGCTTTGAGACATTGCCATCACGGAATTCTTTCTCCATGCGCATCTTCTCAGCGGTGAGCTTCTTCTCCTCATCGCGCTTTGCGGCGGCAAGTTCGAAGTCCTGATCGGCGATTGCCTGCTCCTTGGCCTTCTTGACAACTGCAACCTTGTCTTCCATTTCGCGAAGCTCAGGAGGGGAAGAAAGGAAGCTCAGGCGCAATCTCGCACCTGCCTCATCAATCAGGTCAATCGCCTTGTCCGGTAGGAAGCGGTCCGAGACGTAGCGGTCTGACATGCCAACCGCAGCCACGATCGCGGAATCGGTGATGGAAACCTTGTGGTGCGCCTCGTAGCGATCGCGAAGCCCCTTGAGGATGTTGATTGCCATCGCCGGAGTTGGCTCAGCAACCTGTACCGACTGGAAGCGACGAACTAGCGCAGCATCCTTCTCGAAGTGCTTGCGGTATTCATCCAAGGTGGTGGCGCCGATGGTCTGAAGTTCACCGCGAGCCAGCATTGGCTTGAGGATTGATGCGGCGTCGATTGCACCCTCAGCAGCGCCAGCGCCAACTAGGGTGTGAATCTCATCGATGAAGGTGATGATGTCACCGCGGGTGCGAATCTCCTTGGTGACCTTCTTCAATCGCTCTTCAAAGTCACCGCGGTAACGAGAACCTGCAATCAGGCTTCCCATGTCCAAGGTATAAACCTGCTTGCCGCGCAAGGTCTCAGGCACGTTGTTCGAGACGATTGCCTGGGCTAGACCTTCAACTACAGCAGTCTTACCAACACCAGGTTCTCCGATCAGAATCGGGTTATTTTTAGTGCGGCGAGAAAGAATCTGCATCACGCGCTCGATCTCTCGCTCGCGACCAACCACTGGATCCAACTTGCCCTCGGCTGCCGCCTGAGTCAGGTTGCGGCCGTACTGATCCAAAATCTGTGAGCCCTTTGGCTGTGGGTTGGTCTCGCCGCCAACGGCGACCGACTCCTTGCCCTGGTAGCCGGAGAGCAGCTGAATAACCTGCTGGCGCACCTTATTGGTGTCTGCACCAAGTTTGGTTAGCACCTGAGCAGCAACGCCCTCGCCCTCGCGGATAAGTCCTAGCAACAGGTGCTCAGTACCGATGTAGCTGTGGCCCAGCTGAAGTGCTTCACGAAGCGATAGCTCAAGAACCTTTTTGGCGCGAGGGGTAAACGGGATGTGCCCAGATGGTGCCTGCTGCCCCTGGCCGATGATCTCCTGGACCTGCTCACGAACCTGTTCCAGGTTGATACCGAGTGCCTCTAGCGCCTTTGCGGCTACGCCTTCACCCTCGTGGATCAGTCCGAGCAGGATGTGCTCGGTGCCGATGTAGTTGTGGTTTAGAAGCTTGGCCTCTTCTTGAGCAAGCACGACCACACGTCTGGCCTTGTCGGTAAATTTCTCGAACAAGTTGGCACCTCCAAAATCTCTAATGAAGATGCTAGGTGCCCAATGGGGTAACTACTAGGGCTGTTCGCCCAAGGCGTTAGCGCGCTTGGCGCGCTCCTCGGCCTCGATCTTGGCGTAGGCATCGCGCTCGCCTTTGTCGGCGCGCAAAATCGAACGCAACATGATCCAAAAGAGGACTCCTACCAAAGCCGGTGGAATCAGCGAAATCAGGGCATCGAGCAGCAAGTCACCGGTAGTCATAATTCCTACTTCACCAATGGGAACAGGATGGTCTCGCGAATGCCTAGGCCGGTCAGGCTCATTAGCAAACGGTCGATGCCCATACCCATACCACCCGATGGTGGCATGCCGAATTCAAGGGCCTTTAGGAATTCTTCATCTAGTTTCATGGCTTCAGGGTCGCCAGCCTTAGCCAGCTCCATCTGCGCCATAAAACGCTCACGCTGAATGACCGGATCAACCAACTCCGAATAACCGGTGGCCTGTTCGAAACCGCGAATGTAAAGATCCCACTTCTCAACCACGCCTGAGATTGACCGGTGGTCGCGAGTTAGCGGTGAGGTATCAACCGGGAAGTCAGTTACGAAGGTTGGACGGTCAAGTCCCGGCTTCACAAAGTGCTCCCAAAGTTCTTCGACATACTTACCGTGGAGCGGGTGTTCGATGTCGATATCAACGCTCTTAGCCAACTTCTTGAGCTCAGCGATGTCGGTCTCAGGCGTGATCTCTACTCCGGCTGCCTCAGATAGCGAGTGGAACATCGAGATTCTCGGCCAGTTACCGCCTAGGTCATTCTCGGTGCCATCATCAAGTGCTACCTGGTGAGTGCCAAAGACATCCATGGCCGCATTCTGGATTAGTTCCTGAGTGAGGTTAGCGACGGTGTTGTAGTCACCGTAAGCCTCGTAGGCCTCAAGCATTGCGAACTCAGGAGAGTGGGTGCGGTCGGCACCCTCGTTTCGGAAATTGCGGTTGATTTCAAAGACGCGCTCTAGACCACCTACCACCGCACGCTTCAGGAACAGCTCGGGAGCGATGCGCAGGAACAACTCGGTGTCAAAAGCGTTGGAGTGGGTCTTAAATGGACGAGCCGATGCTCCGCCGTGGACAACCTGAAGCATTGGAGTTTCAACTTCCATGAATGCTCGGTTAGCAAAGGTGTTGCGAAGTGACTGCATCACCTCGGAGCGAATCTTGACCACCTCACGTGCTCGGTCACGCACGATCAGGTCGATGTAGCGGTGACGAACTCGGAATTCCTCACCCAGTTCGTTGTGCAGATTTGGCATCGGGCGAATGGTCTTTGCCGCCATTTGCCACTCGAGAGCCAATATGCTCAGCTCACCACGCTTGGAAGTGATTACCTCACCGCGAACAAAGACGTGGTCACCGAGGTCAACTAGCTCTTTCCAAGATTCGAGAGCTTCCTCACCAACCTTGTCTAGGGAAATCATGGCCTGAATGCGCTCGCCGGTGCCAGCCTGCAAAGTTGCAAAGCAAAGCTTGCCGGTGTTTCGAAGGAACATGATGCGGCCGGCTACTGCCACCTCATCACCAGTTGCAATGTCGGCTTCCAGATTTGGATAGTGGGCGCGAACCGCCTCGATGGTGTGGGTGATCGGCAGAGAAACTGGGTAAGCGCTGGAGATCTCGTTTAGACGCTCGCGCTTTTGCATGCGAACGGCAATCTGCTCCGGAAGGTCGTCGACCTCAATCTCTTGCTCGCTCACGTTTTCCTATCGATAGAAACATTGTCAATTAGTCGAACCTCGCCAACTCTGGCCGCCACAATCAGCACTGCCGGAGAAAGACCTGGTTCGCATGGTTCAAAGCTATCGGCATCGACTAGCTCTAAGTACTCAAGTTTAGCCTGCGGGGAAATCTCAGCTCTAGCCAGCGCCAGCACTTCTTCGCGGCTATTACCCTTCGCCCCTGCGAAAAGCGCTTTGCTCAAGGAAAGTGCCGCCGGCATATCCTCCGGCTTTAGGAACTTGTTTCTCGAAGAAAGCGCTAGACCGGAGTCACTTCTGACGGTCGGGCCAACCACGAACTCAATCGGAGAGCGAGAACCGGAACTCACCTGCTCGCGCAGCATTTGCTTTACCAGCGCAACCTGCTGGGCATCTTTTTGCCCAAAGAAAACGGAGTCCGGCTGCACGAGATCGAACAGTCGATTCACCACTGTCAACATGCCATCGAAGTGACCCGGGCGAATCTCACCCTCATACTTTTCACCGATAGCACCTGCTCTAAGCTGCGCTACCGGTTTTGACGATGGGTACACCTCGCTTGGCGATGGTGCGAACAGCACATCAACATCGTGATCGGCAAGCAGATTGGCATCGATGCCCAAGGTTCTTGGGTACTTATCAAAGTCCTCGTTCGCGCCAAATTGCAGCGGGTTCACGAAAACCGAAACCACCACAAAGTCACACTTTTGCTGAGCCAACCGAACCAGCGAGAGATGGCCCTCGTGAAGTGCGCCCATGGTTGGAACAAATCCGATTCGAGAACCCTTAGCTCTGTGTTCAGATATCACAGCTCGCAGTTCAGAAACCGAGTGAATTAGCTGCATCAGATTAGGTCCTCTGGATCCAGCGGAGCGATAGGCAGGTAGAGCGCTTTGTCGACCGCGCTTCTGACAACCGGCCCAATCAACTTGGCGGGCGATTCGACACCGGCCTCTTCCAAGATGCCAACCGCTTGCTGCACAACCAGTGAAGAGAAGCTGCTGGCAACCTCAAAAGCTTCGGCATATGCAGCCCGTTGATGCTCTTGAACCACCAATGGTTCACCGCCAAGTTCAATTGCTAAGGCCTGGGCGATCGGCAACAGGACTTCTGGCGCACTAACCGCAATCGTGCTGTTTTTTAGAACTAATAAGTCCATGCTGGTGCCCGTGAAATGCATCACCGGGTGAATTGCAATTGGAACGGCGCCCAGTTGCGCAGCGGAAGCCAGGACACCGTAACCGCGAAGTGGGGAAATGTGTGCCACCAATTTCTTTGGGCCAAACAACCCAAGGTCAGTAAGCCCATCGCAAACAATCTCAACATCGGAGTTGGGAACTGCTAGTAAAACCAAGTCGGCATCCTCCGCCACTGCAGCCATACCGGCAATTGGTAGATCTGGCAGCAGGGTTTCTACTCGCTCAATTGCCTCTGGACTATCAACCGCGGCACCAACCAGTTCGTGACCAGCCTGAGCCCAGGCCTTTGCCAAGATTGGTCCGGCCGGTTCATTGCCTACAAAACCGATTTTCATGCGGAATCCCTATCTGGATCTTTCGGTAGCCGGCAGTTGTATTGCGCACCGAGCCCTCCAAGATACATCAGCACTGAGCTAACCAGGCCGATGCTGGCCCAGCTAACCAAGCCCTGCGGAGCGATGGAGAAAAGCCAGAGCCAAAGCAATTGACCGAGGTGCCAACCGGCAAAGCCCAAGGCAGTAATCAATACCGCGCGAGCGAGCACCAATAACCGAAATGACCTAAGCGGATCGGGCCGCTTGACTGCTCCAGAGGTGCCCTTCTCCAACTCCCTGCGATAGCGGAAGATTGGAAAGGTTGCCGCATATATGGCGAGACCAATTGCAACCAAACTGGTTGCCAAAAACGCGTCGGTAGAAGGAAATGCGAAACCAAAACCGGAAGAGAGTTGCGCAACCCCAGCCCCAGTAACCACTCCGAGTAAAGACCAGACAATCAAAAAGCGCAGATCGAGCTTCATTCGAATCTCCAAACCTGACTCGCTACCTCGGCCGCCAGATCGGCTACTTTTCCATGTCCCGGCAGCACTGCCTCGGGGTCCATCTGAGACCAGGGCACCAAAACAAATGCTCGCTCGTGAGCTCTTGGATGAGGGATGATCAGGGATTTAGTCTCGACCAATTCGGCACCGTAGCTGATGATGTCAATATCCAAAGTCCTGGCAGCCCAGCGCTCTAAGCGGACTCTGCCAAATCGGTTTTCAACTTCGTTGAGATAGGCCAAAAGCTTCTTGGGTTTGAGGCTGGTCGAGACCTCTATTACACCGTTTAGGTATTTTGGCTCAGCCTCATCGATGCCCTTGGCAGTCATTGCGAATGATTCATAGAGCGCTGATTCACGCTTCACTGAAATGTCCTGATGGCTGTCAATTTGATCAACGGCAGATCGAATGGTTGCCGCTCGATCACCGAGGTTGCCGCCGAGCGCAAGAATTGCCCTAGTTTTCAAACCGACCGCTTTGAACGCTTACCGAGACATCTGCAAACTTGTGCTCAATGGGTGCCTGCGGTTTATGCACGGTTATCTTCACTGCCACAATCTTGCTGTCCAAGTTGAAAACTGCCGCCAAGCATGCATTTGCTAGCGACTCAATTAGGTCAAATCGATTGCTAGTTGCAGTTATCTGAATCAGGTCTGCCACCGCCGCATAGGAAACCGTTGCAGTCAACTGATCTTCGGCTTCAGCGTCCACCTGATAAAGGCAGTCGATCAAGAAGGTCTGGCCGAAGTCCTGCTCATGTTGCAGCACACCGTGATAGGCATAGACCTCTAAGCCCTTTAATTCGATGTCGTAACGCACTAGATCGAGTCCTTCAGCTTCTTCACAATTGCAATTGTGTCAGCGGTTAGCTCAACATTGTGAACTCTTACACCCCAAAGTCCGCGCTGTAAAAGCAGCGCTGTGAGAACTGCAGTGGCGACATCACGGCGACCATTGGCAACCCCAGCAGGATTCTCCTGATCTAAAACCGCTGCCAAGAATCGCTTGCGAGATGCGCCAACCAATATCGGTAGCCCTAGATTCTTCAGCTCATCTAGGCGGGCAACCAATTCCCAGTTCTCCTCGATGTTCTTGGCAAACCCAAGACCAGGATCCGCAATGATTCGAGAGCGATCGATGCCAGCTGCTACTGCCATGGCCACCTGTTCGCTCAGTTCTGCCACTACATCTTTTGCGACATCTCGATAACCACTTAACTGGTCCATCACACTGGAGTGTCCGCGCCAATGACCAAGGATATATTTGCAACTAAGCGGAGCAATGCTCGCAAACATTTGGGGGTCGGCTAGACCTCCAGAAACATCGTTTACGTAATCCGCACCAGCCTCAACTGCCAGACGGGCAGTTGAGGAGTTCATGGTGTCGACCGAAACCTCGACATCTAATTCGGCCTTGATGGCTTTGATCACCGGAATCACGCGGGCCTGTTCCTGCTCGAGAGTCACTCGCTCGGCACCTGGCCTGGTTGATTCCCCTCCGACATCGATGATGGTTGCGCCCTGAGCATGAAGGAGTCTGGCGTGATTCAAAGCCTGACTGAGCTCTAGAAACTGTCCGCCATCGCTGAAGGAATCGGGTGTCGTGTTCACGACTCCCATGATCTTCGGCGCTACCCAAGTCATGATTGCCGACTAATCAAGCCCATGATCTCTGAACGCAAAACTGGATCCGAAAATTCGCCTCTGGTTGCCATTGTGATGGTGTTAACCTCTGGCTGCCTAGCGCCTCTTGATGCCACGCACTGGTGCTTAGCCTCGATTACCACAACTACCCCGCGGGCAGAGAGTCCTTGCTCGATAGCATCGGCCACCTGTGCGGTGAGGTTCTCCTGCAGCTGCGGTCTAGAGGCCAGAATCTCAACCACATTCGCCAAGCGACCCAGGCCAGCAACCCTGTCGGTTGGCAGGTATGCGATGTGGGCAACACCGGTGAAAGGAAGCAGGTGGTGTTCACAGATCGACACCAATTCGATGTCTTTGAGAATCACTGCCTCATTGTGCTCAGCCGGAAAGTTATCCGAGAGTGGGGCAAGCGGATCTTGGCCAATGCCCTTGAAAAAGGCAGCGTAAGACTCAGCGACCTTGCCTGGGGTGGCAGCTAACTCTGGACGATCTGGGTCTTCGCCAATTGCAATCAGCAGCTCGCGAACCGCACTGCGAATTCGATCAGCTTGCACTTTCTTCCTTGGACTGCGTTTCTGGCTTTGGCTCTTCTGGAAGTGCCTCAAGCTGCTTTACCTTGCGCTTTGGAACCGCGATTGGACCCTTGGTGGAAAGGGTGCGCTTGGTCGATGAGCGCCAGGTTGGTCGCTCAGGAAGCTTTTTGATGCCCTTGAAAATCTTTGCAATTTCCTCTTGGTTCAAGGTCTCCTGCTCCAAGAGCACCTTGGCCAACTTGTCCAAGATGGCTCGGTTCTGGGTGAGAGCCTTGTGAGCCTCATCCAGGGCAGAATCCAAAATCAAACGAACCTCGGCATCGACCTGCTGGGCCATCTCGTTCGAGTAAGAGCTGTGAGTTGCAAGCTCGCGACCTAGGAATGGCTCGGAAGAACCAGAGCCCAGCGAGATAGCTCCGACCTTTTGGCTCATGCCGTACTTGGTGACCATGGTGCGAGCAATGCTGGTTGCCTTTTCAAAATCGTTCGATGCACCGGTTGTTGGATCTTTGAAAACAATCTCTTCGGCGATACGACCGCCCATTGCATAAGCAATCTGGTCCAAAAGCTGGTTGCGAGTGATTGAGTAGCGATCCTCCATCGGCATCACCATGGTGTAGCCCAAGGCACGACCTCTTGGCAGGATGGTGATCTTGGTGACCGGGTCAGAGTGGTTTAGTGCACCAGCAACCAGGGCGTGACCAGCCTCGTGATAGGCGGTGATTAGTCGCTCGTGATCGCGCATCAGGGTGGACTTCTTTTGCGGTCCACCGATAACGCGGTCGATTGCCTCGTCGATGATTTCGTTGTCAATCTGCTTGCGGTTTAGACGAGCTGCCAATAGTGCAGCTTCGTTCAGCACGTTGGCTAGGTCTGC
>JACCDI010521680.1_pt1 | contig 12025 bp, 7 predicted proteins | sample 7442791 | NCBI WGS metagenome assembly JACCDI01 (sample SAMN15323434, study PRJNA562643) | freshwater metagenome | isolation source: river surface water | place: USA:Blue River Watershed | collected 2017-08-15
AGAGGGTGCTTATTATTTAGCAGCATCAAATTAAACTGGAACATTAAGTGTATCATAAGGTGGTACAGGTGCTACAACTTTAACATAAAACAAACTATTAATTGGCAATGGAACTGATGGTATATCGACGGACACAAATCTTCACTGGGATACAACAAACGATAGACTTGGTATAAAACAAACTACACCGGAATATGAAATTGATACAACTGGTGATATTAGAGCAACAGGAATTGTAAGAGCAGATGGAGGTTTAACTACCGGGGTTACAACATTGGTATCAAATCTTAATGCTGATTTACTGGACAGTTAAGAAGGTGCTTATTATTTGGCAGCATCAAATTAAACTGGAACACTAACAGTATCATAAGGCGGTACAGGCGCTACAACTTTAACATAAAACAAATTATTAATTGGTAATGGAACTGATAGTATATCAACAGACACAAATCTTCATTGGGATACAACAAACGATAGACTTGGTATAAAACAATCTACACCATTATATGAAATTGATACAACTGGTGATATTAGAGCAACAGGAATTGTAAGAGCAGACGGAGGTTTAACTACCGGGGTTACAACATTAGTATCAAATCTTAATGCTGATTTATTGGACAGTTAAGAAGGTGCTTATTATTTAGCAGCATCAAATTAAACTGGAACATTAAGTGTATCATAAGGTGGTACAGGTGCTACAACTTTTACTTCAGGGAGATTATTAATTGGTTAAGGAACAAGTGCCATAGCAACGGATACATTACATTGGAATACAGCAGTTAATAGACTTGGTGTAAATAATACAACACCAGCATATACATTAGATGTATCTGGTGATATTAATTTTACTGGTAATATTTTAAGTAATGGTTCTACATATACACCATATTCATTATTATCAGATACAACTTCAACTGTATTACATGTTGGAGGATTACACCATACAAGCACAGAAAATGTATTTGTAAAAACTTCTATACATAACCCCGATAATGCTTCATGTCATTTAAGAATAACGGGCAATACTACTACTACAACTAATACTTATTCTGGTACAGTTATTGCACATAATAGTTTGAGTTCTTAGATAATAAATTATGAAGCCGGAAGCATATAATTTTAGACAAATCCAACATAAGGTTCAAACACAACAAGAATGACTATACTTTCGAATGGTAATGTTGGTATTTCGACTAATACACCTGCATACACATTAGATACAACTGGTGATATTAGAGCAACAGGAATTGTAAGAGCGGATGGAGGTTTAACTACCGGGGTTACAACATTGGTATCAAATCTTAATGCTGATTTATTAGACAGTTAAGAAGGTGCTTATTATTTAGCAGCATCAAATTAAACTGGAACATTAAGTGTATCATAAGGTGGTACAGGTGCTACAACTTTAACATAAAACAAACTATTAATTGGTAATGGAACTGATAGTATATCGACCGACACAAACCTTCATTGGGATACAACAAATGATAGACTTGGTATAAAACAAACTACACCTGGATATACATTGGATGTATCTGGTGATATTAATTTTACTGGTGATATATATTAAAATAGTGTTTTATTTAGTGGCGGAGGGGGGGGTAGTGTTTCGCTTACATAAGGATATATAGCATATGGAAATGGAACAGGAATAACTGGCGAAAGTCTATTATTTTGGGACGAAACAAATAATAGACTTGGTATAAATAATACAACACCAGCATATACATTAGATATAGTAGGTAATATTAATTTTACTGGAAGTATTCTAAGTAATGGTTCTACATGGTCACCATATTCAATACTATCGGCAACAACTTCATCTTTTTTGTATGTTGGAGGAAAACATCATAATTAAGTTGAAGATATTTCAATTAAAGCATCTTTTTATAATTCAGATAGTGCATCATGTTTTGTTAGAATGGCTGGTATAAATTCTTCAACAACAAATGACCTTTCTGGAACATAAATTGGACAAACTGGTACTAGTAGTTAGATAAGAAATTATGATGCTGGAAGTATATAGTTCCTAACAAATGCATCTGTCGGTGTAGTCTCAACAAGAATGACAATATTAAACAGTGGATTTGTTGGTATAAACAATACTGCACCCGCATATACATTAGATATTGGAGGTAATATTAATTTTACAGGGAATGTTACGCGTAATGGTTCTGCATGGCCATTTCCAATACTATCGGCAACAACTTCAACTTTATTATATGTTGGAGGAAAACATCATAATTAAGTTGAAGATATTTCAATTAGAGGATCTTTTTATAATTCAGATAGTGCATCATGTTTTGTTAGAATGGCTGGTGTAGATTCTTCAACAACAAATGACCTTTCTGGAACATAATATGGACATAGTGGTATTGATAGTTAGATAAGAAATTATGATGCAGGAAAGATATTGTTCCAATCAAGTGTATCTACTGGTGTAGTCACAACAAGAATGACAATATTAAACAGTGGATTTGTTGGTATAAACAATACTGCACCCGCATATAATCTATAAGTTACAGGTGATGCAGCAAAGAGTACAGGAACTGCCTGGATCAATACTTCTGATATACGAACTAAAAAGAATATTACACCTTTCAGTAGAGGTTTAGACACTATACTTAATGTAAATCCAGTGTATTTCTAATATAATGGTTTATATTCTACAATTGATGATGGAAAAGTTAATGTTGGTATTATAGCAAATGACCACATTTAAACATTACCTGAATGTATTTTTAGTAGAACATTTACATATTAAACCGAAAATGAAACACAAAACGAAGAAGAATAACAATAAGAAATAGAACTTCTTTAATATGATGCGAACGCAATGGATTTTATATTAGTCAATTCTATTAAAGAACTAAAAGCACTTATTGATTAATTACAATAAGAAAACGAAATAATTAAATAAAGATTATAAACGTTAGAATAAAATACATAACCTACTTGAAAATAATCATTCAATATTGTATTATTCTTATGAACTACATTCAAAAGGGTTTTATGCAGTATATTTACTAAGACGCCTATTTTTATATATGGTCAATAAACATATTATTCCTTAATACATTTTATATATACTATATCCCAATACTACAAGTAATGAACCTAAAAATATAACATTTAATATTATTTATTATATATATTTATCTAAAATTTTATTTAATTAATATTTTGTAATAATTTTATCTTATAATTATGTCATATTATAAACTAATATTTTATATACAAAATTATATTATTTTTGTAAAATAATAATATTTTTATAAAATTAAATATAAAATAGTATAATACTAAATATTATTATAAATATAATGCAATCAAATAGATACGATCATTATAATGATGTTATAAATATTATTAAAGAATATATTTAAAAAAGTAAAGAAGAAAATAAACAATATAAATAAAAAATTATTTATGAAGAATTTTAAAGAAAATTTTTGAGTTTAAGAGGCAATATAATTAAAAAAAATATTGTAAATAGTATAGTTTGGTTTATTTCTTAACTAATAGGGTTATTTATATATATATTATTGGTATATAGTTCTTTTTAATTTTCAAATTACATAGATTAAACATAAAAATTTTATAAAATTTTCAATTTTATTTTTATGTTTAGTATTATTACATATTCTTATCATTCATATTTTTATTATATTATTCCAATATTAATTCAATAAGATGATTTAGGAACAAAAGAACTGTATAATTTTATTAATAATACAGAAGAAGATTTGAACAAAAGATTTTTATAACCTACATTTGAAGGTTTTATTGAAAAAACAAATTAAGAAAACAAATAATCACAACCAATTACAAATCCATGGATAAAATCTTTAAATAAAGCATAAGAATAAAAATAATATTAAGAAATTTAATAAGATAATATTATTAAAAACATATTTTCAAAATCATAACAAAATGAAAAATAGACTTCAAATATAATATTAAAAAAATAGGACACCACTATGAATATGATTAATAATCTAAAAAAAGATGAAAATTAAAGAATTGATAATAATATATAAAACAATAATGATAAAAATTCTAAATAATAAGAATAAACACGAAATATAGACATTTAAAAAACAAATATAATATTAAAAAAACCGACAAATATTTAAAATAATAAAACAGACATTTAAAAAACTAAATCTTTTGCTGAATTAATTAACGAATAAATTGTTGAACAACAATAATTATAAAAATAATAATTAAAATAAGTATCACAATAATAACAATAAAAATAAAATACACATTCTGCATTAAAAACACCATCATAAACATCTTATTCATAATTATTTTCTTCATTTTTTAATCAATCTACGGAAGAATAATTTAACCTTCAATAAAAAGAAGAATATTAACTTTAAAATAATGCTAATTTTACACAATTTTTAGAACAAAAATTAAACATAGTTGAAAACAAATTACACGAATAAAAAAAATCAGAAACATTTATAAGTATTACACCATTTAGAAATTATTTCTACAAAAGAATAAACCTCATGAATAATAACTAATTAAATTTAGATCAAAAATTATCAGAATTACATGTAAATATCAAACAAGGTATGCATAAATCAAAAACATTTTTTGATTATATGATTATTACATCATTTTATATTGCATCAATTGTTTATTTTAATAGAATATATGGTATGAATATTAAATAAAAATTCATTGAAGGAACATAAAAAATTAAAAATTATATAAGCAAAAAAGAATTATAATAAAATTCTTAATTTCAATAATATGGAGGAGAACAATACCCACAATTAAATGAAAAAATACCAAAAAAATACTCAACAAAAAAATACGCAAAAAAATAATACTACAACATTAATGGTATTAAATCAGATAAACCTTCTTCAAATAATTTAATTAAAGAATAAAAACGCATAATGTTTAAAATTGATGAATAACCATAATTATAATAACTATAATAATTATAATAACTATAATAAGAATAATAACTATAATAAGAATAATAATAACTATAACCATAAGAATAATAATAACTATAACCATAAGAATAATAATATCCATAACAATAACTATAATCATAACCATAAAATAATGATTACGGATAAAATATTAAAAAAATGTTTAATTAATCATAACCATAATTATAATAAGAATAATAATATCCATAACAATAACTATAATCATAACCATAAAATAATGATTACGGATAAAATATTAAAAAAATGTTTGATTAATCATAACCATAAAATAATGATTACGGATAAAATATTAAAAAAATGTTTGATTAATCATAACCATAAAATAATGATTACGGATAAAATATTAAAAAAATGTTTGATTAATCATAATATTAAGAAGGCGCAGGTGAAATTACAGAATAAGACATATAACGAAAATCACAATCAAGAAAAGAACTTTCTAAATTAAAAACTTAATAAATTTATGATTAAACACCCAAAATATTATAATAAATATTAGGTGTTATTAATACAAATCCTATTCGTGTTTTTGGATTTTTATTAATTTCATTATTTTATACATTTTTATTTGTTATGAAAACAGACAACTATACACAAGAATGTTGTATAATAAAATCAACAAATACATATATAGATACTATTATTAAAAATTATAGAATGTTAGAAAAAGTTTATTTTACAATTAAATAATAAAAACTTGATGATTTACATTAAAATGATATTAAAGCATAAAAAGTGATTGATTTTTATACTAATGATAAATCTTTTCCAGAAAGATAAATTATTTAATATATGACATTTGTATCATCATAATCGGAAATATATAAAACATAAAATTTCATAAATATTCTATTATAATAATGTATAGATTATTATGAAGATTTATTAGAAAATACATTTAAAGGATAAAATTAATATAATTAATAATTACCAAAAAAAATTAAAGAACATATCACAAGTATAAAAGAAGAAGATAATTATGTTATTGTTAAAAAAATTCACAATATATTATCATTGATAGAAGAATTATATAAAAATAAAACAAAATCTGAAATTTTTAATTAAAATTCAGAATAATTATAAAATATAATTGGTAAAGAATTAAATATTCCCAAAGATAAAATTATCATTGATATATCATATATATAAAAAACTATTAACTATAAAGAATATTTACATCTTAAAATACTTACACTCATATATAATTAACATAAAGTATAATTAAAATCTATATAATTAGAATATAAAGAATATAATGATTAAAATAATTTTAACATATATGAATAATAATTATAAAACATATTCCCACTTTTACAATAATCTTAATACAAAAAAGGGGCACAATATATTAAAGATTTATTTGATATTGAAAATCAAAATATTGTAGTATAATTAAAATAAGCATTGACCGAAGAATATACTAATTAAAAATCTGTAGAATTTTACATATAATTAAAAATAGTATATGAATTGTATCAAAAAATTATTAAAGAATAATTAGAATTAAACTTTTTTGATTTCAAAAAAGGAATATATGAATGTTATTTTTAAATATTTATTTATGGTATAATAGCATATATTATTTTGAGTATTGTTGATATTACAGATATATATGTTAAAATTAAAGATTTAGTACATAAATATAGTCAAATAAAATAACAATTACCAGCACCAATATCTGCACCAACTGGTCCAATTCCCGGAATTCAAGTAGATCCAGATAAAGTACCATTTATTAAGAAACACCCAAGTTAATAGTCTAAATTATAAGTTTTAACAAACACTTAACAGTAATTATAACAATAAAAATTATAATAATCTAAATTATAATAATTATAAAAACTTGGTAAAAAAGTATAAGACCAAGAAGTGTATATCACAATACCTTCAAATTTGGAAAATATTATTGTAGAACCATAATAATCAGAAAAATTATAATATTTATTAAAATATTATACTGTCCCGGTAGCATCAATGTTTATTCTATATTTAATTATAGATATGATGAGATTTTCAATTAAACGAATAGTTTTATTTAAATGTTCTTGATTATTTCATTTAGATTAAATCAAGTTTCTGCACATGTTGATACACCAGTTTCATAAACTAATTAATTTAATAAAACAGTATTTGTTGTATTTATTTTTAATTCTATTTTTTCAAAAATAGGTGGTTATATATTTGTTTATTTTCTTCTAGCCAATCTAAAAAATTCACTATATACACGATTTTATGTAACTTGTCCTTGTATTTACATACCACCAAACGCAGTCAACCACAATAATAAAAATTATGCATGTAGTTAAATACTTGGTGTAGATACTCCATAAAAATTATTTTCAATAGTAAATAATCTCCAAGGATTACTTTTAGTTTAATTTACCATGGTACATATATCTGTCCACGCCTTTTTAATTTCTGTATTTCTCTGTGTAATATTTGTTAATTCTTGTGTATAATTTGTTTATAAATCACTTCTTAATAATAAGTTAGCTTTATAGTATTTTTAAGTATTATTAATAATATTTGTTCCACCGGTTCCACTTGTTAAATGAACAGTTAAATTGTTATTTAAAATAACAGATTTTGAAACATTTTGGTATTTAATCAAAAAATCGGTATGATAATAACTATTTAAAACTAAAAATTATTCCATATAATTCATTAAAGATACACTTCCACCTGCTAAAAGATTACCTTCTTCTACCTAAACAACTGTTCCCGAAGTTACAGGAAGTTTAATCTTAGTATATATAAGATATTTTGAAGAATATAAAAATTTTAATTCATAACTTGCTTATAAAGCATATTTTACTGTTAAATATACAACATACATTACAAGACAATTATTTGAACCATCTACATTATTTAAACCAACACTACTATTAATTACATACACATCATTTCCACTATCATACTTTAATATACTTATAAAATAATCAGCGGCACCTTAAATAATATTTACACCTTTTGACTATAACCAATCCATATTTTTATTAACCCTGTAATAATTCCAAGCACTTATTGCCATTAAACCAATGTTATATAAATATTTAAGAGCACTACTATCATATTCTAAAATCTATGTATTCGTCATTAAATTATTAACTGGAAATTATATACCTTATCTACCATATGTAGTTGAAAAATTTTTCAAATCTTAAAATTATACATATCTAAAATTTAAAATATTTTCAACCAAAGATGTTTATAATATTGTTAAACATGGGACAATATATAAATCTCCTGTATCATAAAGTGTCCCATCAATATCAACTAAATAATTTATATCACTATAAAATTCATCATAAACAGTGCTATTAATAATACTATATAATAAATATTAACTAATTTTTAAAAGTCTTCGTATATTCAAAACACTATCATATTCTGCTTATTCTGTCGAGTCAGAAGGAGTTAATATTTCTTATTTGGGATAAACATTTATATCACTATTTGTATATAAATTTTCCCAAAATCTTTTATGTTCTACTTCAATTTCATCAAAAGTAAATGTTCCAAAAATATTTAGTATAATACTTTTAATTGTTTCATCAATATTAATTTCAATACTATTTAATGTTTTGAATTTTCCAATACTTTTTTCAGTTTAATATACTGTTAAAATATCTATACCATATTCTACACCGTCTGATAATTCTGCTAAAGTGAATTTATTATAACCAAAATTCTAAAATTTATAAACATTTAAACCTGTATTTGAAATACCCCCACTATTTGTTGTTGTAATTAATGTATCATTTGTAATATCTTTAAATTAATAATAACTACCAAAACCAATAAATTCATTTCTATTAGAAACTTATGCTTATCCTGTTAATAAATTATATGATGTTCCATTAATGTCAATAATACCATTTCTCATTTATTAATGTTACAAACCATTATCATTTGTAATAATATGGCGTAATTATAAATTAGTAAGGTCTCCTCCATCAGGAGTAATACTATATCTTTATACTACAACAAATGGATAATTTCTACTAATAAATGTTTTTACATTAATATTAACATCAATTCCACTAATAACTTATGTAAATGATACTGTATATATACCTTGGTACATATTTAAAGACTATGATACATTGCTAATTGCGGCATTATTTGTTTCTTTAACACCATTTATTTCAAGCATAGTTGTGTTGAATACTGGAATAGTATTTGTTGATGAATTTTTATCATAAACATATTCCGCTGCCATTAACATTTTTTCTAATTTACCTAAATCTTTACTTGTTGTTCCAACTAATTTACCATTACCTAAAATCATACCAATACTATAATCTATATCAGTAAAACTATTACCAGAATATGGTTAAAGTGTGAGTGTATAATTTCCATTATAAGTCATATTGCCTTGTTTTTTTTATAATATTTCGGTTTCCATTTAATTTATTGTTTTTGTAGCATTTTGTAATGCATCTTCATATAAAGTTAATTCAGTATTTGTTGGTTCTCTATTTAAAATACTTAAAAAACTATATCTAACTTAAATTTCTTCAACTGATGCCATTTTATATATATAATATCAATTTTATTATTTACTTATTTTAAAATTATATTATTTATTTTTTAAAATTTTTTAAATTTATTGAAATAAAATGTAGAAATAATTATCTAATTTAAAAACAATATAAAGTGAATTATCTAACTCACAAAGTTGGGAGAAAACTTGGTATGTTGGTAGTGGAACATATTCATGTGTATTTTTAATAAAAAACAAAAACATCTAAAACGAATTAAACTCAAAATTTAATAGTTAATATAAACCAGTTAAAATTTCAAATAATACTAAACCCGAAATAATAAATCCTACAATAATTTTAAATTCACAATAAAATAAAATAATATAACAAACCTAAAAAAACAATTAAACAAATATTGATAAAGAATAAATTTTAAAATAGGATTAAAACAATATTAATTAATCAAATAAATCATAAATAAAAATACCTTCAACAATAAAATAACAATGTCCAGATAAAGAATACATTGTAGGTAAAGTATTTTTCAAAAACAAATACGCGGATGAAGAAATAGAAAGTTATGAAACTATGAAAAAAATCGACCCTCTTCATTAAAATATTATATAAATGTGTAGTGATGGATATATTAGTGGTAAAAAATTATAATAACTTGATATTGTTTGCGATAATGATAAATTTTATGAATAAAATTAATAATATCGTATAATATATTATAATTATGGGGGAATTATTTTAAAAGATATAGAAGTAAATGAATTATATGAATTATAATTTGTATTGAAACAATATATAAAATTATATGATTTTATTGATCAATGTTAAAAGAATTATGTAATGCATGGTGATATAAAAAATAATAACATTGTTTATAATATTCTTGACGGGTTTAAATTCATAGATTTTAATCTTTCTGAAAATTATAGTTAAAATGATAATTTTCTAAAAAATACATTTGCTGATTTCTTTTTACATAATAGTCTATATTCTACTCCTGAAAATAAAATATTTGGTTATTTTATAAAACAAAATAATCCAATAAATATGGAATAATTTTAATAATTATATTCAGATAATTTCAATTAAAAATATATTACCAAACATGAAGAATTTTTTATACCATTCTTTAAATCTAAATACACAAAAACTTAATTATAAAATAATATCAATAATATTTAATCAGATTATAAAACATTTTTGAAAGGTTAAGATTAATATTAATTAAATATGACACTATTAACATACTTATTATAAAACAAATTAATTTTAAAATAAAAACATATTAGTGAAATAATTTCAATATTTTTAGAATTATTATAAATAGACTATTAAAAACGACCAAACATTTAAGAAAATGTTAATATGTTGAAAAAATTTATTAATAATTTAAAATGAAAATGTTCATTCATTCAAATATAACATATTATATGCATCTAATAATGTTGGTGTATTTTATAATTCATCTTTTGAAGAAGATATATTCAATAATGATTTTGTGTCTTAAAACATACTTTTAAATTAATATGGAGATTTAATTTATTCTGGTTTTACTTCTTATTCTGGTTTAGAAAACAAATTAGAAATTATAGAAGATGTTGAATTTTTTTAACTAATATTTAAATCTCTTAATAATTATCCATCTCCTAATATTTTTTATAATCCAGATTTTACATTTTGTGCGTCTCTTTATTCTTCTGTTGAAGCTAAATAATTTAATGTTTTTGATTAATCTTTACAATAAGCATTATCTTGTGCAAAACCAATATCATAACAACGACACGCTGGTTCTTTGTCGTTTTGACTATTACAATATTTTTATATTCTTTATGCGCATTTTGATGTAAGTGGTTTTTATTAATAACGATAATCACCATTGTTAATAATTTATCCAGACCAAACAACATTATAACATTCTTTATTACATGGGTTGTCTAAATTCTATGAATTTTCAAAAGGGCATTTTTATAATTTAGATAATTAGTCTTTTAATTTTTATTCAACTGATTCCAAATCTTTAATTTTATTGTCTTTTTATGATTATAATTTTTGCCATTCCTTTGTCCATTCTATTTCTTTTTAATTATAATGTTAATTATATTTAACAATATATGCGTCAGATACAGGTTTGTCAATAATTGTAAAAGTTTTTAATTCAAGGGGTATATTTTTAGTTGCGTTAATAAGTGCTTATTTATTTGACCAGAAAATTTATTTAATTGGAAATTATTTACTAATTTTATTCCATTCAAATTAATTAGATTATCCGTTCATATATATTTCAATTCCAACATCCGTAAAAGTAAAAGCATATGTTTAAAAAGGTTAGTCATATTTAATTTTAAAATTATCTTTTTTAGATTCTTCTGTCAATTAATATGGTTAAAATGTATGTACTCTTTTGGGATTTCCGCAACGCAATGTAATATCAAATTAATATTCAACATTATTAACATTTTATGAAGGTATGGGTATTATATTAATTTCTAATCCTAAATTTTCAGGTGCATTTGCAAAAAACTATAATAATTTAAATGAATCACT
>JACCDI010865997.1_pt1 | contig 12024 bp, 14 predicted proteins | sample 7442791 | NCBI WGS metagenome assembly JACCDI01 (sample SAMN15323434, study PRJNA562643) | freshwater metagenome | isolation source: river surface water | place: USA:Blue River Watershed | collected 2017-08-15
CCCATACACCCATATACCCATATACCCATATACCCATGTACCCCTATACCCATATACTCATACCACATACCACATACCACATACCACATATCACATATCACATACCATATATCACATACCACATACCACATACAACATACTAAATACCACATACCTAATACCACATACCGCATACTTTAGAGAAAGAGATTTTCAACAAAACATCTTGCTTCTGTCACTATACATCATCTGTGAGATGGCACAACCAATGAACAGTGAAGAGTCATTAATACAAAGCACAATGATGATGCAACTATCACTTGATCAGCCTTGTTGTTTGCAGTGAAAGCAACACACATTGAAAGTATCCCATCAAAGAGCCAAGGCATCAAATCAAGTGTCAAAGAGGTTCAGGAGAAATTTTGCATTGGGCCAATTCATGTTTATCATCATATTGTTTGATTTACCACATATTCATGTTTTAAACAACAAATGAAAAGGCTTCATTGATGCCATTATGTTTGATCAATACATTTGGAAAGAGGGAAGAAAAGGAGGAAACTATATTGCTCCACTACTCTGGGATTATGTTTACAATTGTTGGACAAACCCATGCTTTGTAATATTTTTGTGGAGTATCTTCATATGACATGATTGCAGAGTTTAATGTTTTGTAAGTAGAAATGATGAAAGTTGTTTAGTGAATTGTTGATGTCATAAACAGATAGGAGGAGTTTCATGACCAATAACAAAAGACCATATAGTACAACAATTCTTTGTTGGAAATTATGTGGAGTTGGATTCCCAAACATGCCAATTTTTGGTGGCTTGCTCATTTGGATTGAAGATCCATCAGATGATGAGGCAATAGATTCAGGAGTGGGTTGGAAGAAGTGTTTTTGTGGTAGGAGAATAGTTTGACTTGAACTGCCTCCTAATGTCTTGGGGATGGCTTAAAGACATTCCCATCACATCTGGAGTAGCTTTTTCTGATTACCATTCTTTTCAATCAAGCAACTTGTGTTCTTGTTTGCAGAAGATGCATAAATGAAACCAGATATTGTGTTATTTGAAGATGACATCTACGTCAACTCTCCAGTCATGGTGACTTTATATCCAAGTGTATAAAGTGGTAGTCTTGACTCTTGACTAAAATGTCTGTCATTCTAAGGGTAGTGATTCATGTTGTCACATTGTTTTCTAATTATTCCAATACATCCAAATCTCAAATATTCTGAATTCTGTTTATATTTTTATATGAACAGTTTGTGTGCATAGAATGTTGGAGCAAAAATGAGAAATAGTTATAACATTATTATCATGCTAATTCTCAATCTTGAGTCTATTGATTTAGTTGTGGCATTAGCAAAATTTCATACTTTTCATCTCACATTCTGATGCTAGTGTAAATGATGGAAAACATTGCTATTTGTGTATTCTGATAGAAACAATGAACATGTAACAACAAATGAATGTGAGTTTGTAAAAGTTGTCCACTGTGCAAATGACTATCTCTGCCAAGATTCAATGCAGTGGCAAGAATTTATGCACTTTCATTACATACCAATAGTTAAGGTTTTTAAAAACAGACCAAAACAATTTTTCATAAAGTGTAATTCAATAATATGTAATAGATTAGCATTCAAAATCACAAATTATATTTAAATATGGTTGATAGATTTAGAATGAAAATGTATTGATCCATGTCTTCATTCCAAAATAAAAATAATATTTCCACTGCAAAGACTCCCTGTTGAATGTCTATTCTCATTTCAATACGTCATTCATCCAGCTGGTCATTTTAGTTTCATTCATATCAAATGGCTCATTGATTTGAAAAACCCTTGTTGATTAGTACATTATATTTTGTAGTATCAGTTGATGTTGCCAAACCAAAGACAATTCTTACCTCATTTTTAACAATTCAACCAATGTATGCAACTCATACTGTTTTTTGCTTGGATATAATTTTAGCTTATCCTACCATCAAAGTTCCATACTGTGAAAACTCTTTCTGAATAGCTGGAGTTTTTTGGTAACTGATATTGTGTTGACTTTTTCTGCATGAAAAATTATTTTTTCCCAACATTTTATTGATGGCATGAGGAACTTCCTTTGCACCATTTGATTCATATTTATTATTGAACAATGGCTGTATTGCCAATCTCATAAAAACATATTTCTCTAACATTTGCCAGTAATGGAGAAGGTGGGATTGGTTGAATGCAATGAAACTACACTGCATGTCAAGTAGACAATAGTTCAACTTGCAAACATTCTAAGCTTGGGTTTTTGTTGCATTGCTAGAATATTAACTGCTCCAATCTATGGTATCGATTCCACCATCTCCTTGTTGACTCCTTTCTCAATTCAAAACTTCACAACTCAATTGCAACATCATCAATTTCATCTTGTCTTTGCACTTTCAGGCATTGCAGTAGAAAGTTTGATAACCATTTGATGAGTAAAAACTATAGAAGCCAAAAAACATTTAAAATTTACCAATTTCCAGTTCAAGGAGGGGACTTTACAATATTATGTCATTAGTGCCCACACTATTTTCTCTTTACCATCACTGTTGTTGTTCTTGATTGTCATCCTGCTTGGTGAATTTTGTATCATTTTCAATATTGAATTTACATCCTTCATTTCATTCCATTTGGTCTGCATGTGAATAATATTGTCCATCTATTTCTTGTTAATTCGATCACATTATGACGCCTCTCAGACTAAATCCATAAAGCATTCTCCTTTTGTTTATCCAATGCCTCCTTCAAAAATGAGAAGATTAGCAATTTTCAGTTTTATTCAGAATTTATTTTGTGTGCTGTGTAACATGGAACCCTGTTGTTGGAATATGGACAAGTTAGTTTTTGTTAGAGTCATTTCAGGTAATAAAGAGGAGGCTGTGGAGGAACCCATTAGACATTAGACCAGCCAGTAACTGTACCAAAAGACCTGGAGAATGCAAAGAAATCCTTCTGGAACAGGACAAGGTAGCATGACAACATTGCATTCAAAAACTTAGTCCATTCAGTAGTATCTTGCAAGTAGAGCAATGTAAAGAAGTAGCAGTGACAGTTTGAACCATTTTTGTGAAGGGTGTGATGATACAGTTGGCAAAGGCAAGGTATGTAGAAGTATCTTCCATCTTGGTGCCCATTTTATTTGGATTAGACTGGAATAAGTGCTGGCAACAGGTTTCTGGCAGAGGCAATATGGACAGTTGTATCTTTATTCTGAAGGCAACAAGGGTAGAGAGGAGATCACCTGTCTTTTTCATGGAGGTACCTCATCACACTATTCACCCAATATTGTTCTTTTCTTTCCACTGCTGGAAGAATTTGTGAAGTGTGTGAAACCTGGTAGAGACATGGGGCCAGATAACTCTCTCAAACTGGGATATGGTGAGGATTTGTTTGTTAAATAGAACTGGCAAATCATGATCTGGTGGTATGGTATAGAGGAAAAAAGTGTTAAATATTATAAATTATAAAATTGGAAGGAAGACTACAATTAGTTTCAAGGGGAGGCTTGAGCAAGAGCCCAATTTGTGAGATAGTCGCATTTTCAATTCATTTGTTTACTCAGTGTGAGATGATGTTGGACAATATTGTCCTGATGAGTAGCAACCTTTCAATGTTAGATAGTGAAGGATTAGTGTTTTCAGTGGATGATAAGTACCTTGGGTATTTCTGAATGTTTACTGCTGGCTGGAAGGAAGTTGGAAGGGAATGATTGAATCGACTGGAGAGCATGTAGACAATTGCTGCATAATGTTATCAATTGAATTCAATGTGATGTAATTGACTAACTGATTAAATGGTGATCAATATGGTGGAGATGCCAAATATATTGTCATGGTATGCACTGGATCAAGTCAAAGTTTCTGCCATAATGTACATCAACTGTTGTTGCGCTACTTTATTGGCCAAGGTCATTGCCATGGAACAGTGATTTTATGACAATTTGTGCAAGTAGGAGCTATCTGTTGAAAAATATAGAGATCCTTGCTGATTTCCATACATGTGAAGTCACTGCTGGTGTCAAAATTCATGATGATCCAGCAGCACTGTGAGCAATCAGAGGTAGTGGGGAGAAATGAGGGGAGATGTAAGCGATCAGAAGGGAAGGGGTAGATCCTCTGTAACCAGATGATATTTTCCTCTTTACGGACACTGGAAATTTTTGCAAGGGGTAAATAATGAGGAGGAAGTACAATGCTGAATTGATCAATCCATACCTGTTGGGGTGTGATGCATGTGGTTCTTGGACACAGCGTTGATAATAATCTTATCTGGTTGAGTTAGAATGGTAAACACAGTCTGTCATGACATCATAAAACAAATCCAAGAAATGGTTTATTGGTTGGACCCAGTTGCCAAGGCCAAGAATAATGACCCCATGCAGTGCCATCTGGAAGCTAGCTGAACACCACAGGTCAAAATCAGTGTCCAAAAGTCCTCACAATGTCAGTTACACCAAGATCCAAGATTTGTTGTGGTCATTTCCTTGCCTAACAAGTACAGAGGAATTGATACTAAACCCTTGGGAGTTTGGACATCAGTTAAGTAGAGAACCTGTTGAAAGAGGTCAACCTGGTGAAATTGATGTAATTCATCTCCCATATAAGACTCAGTATTTCAAAAAAGGGTGCAGAAGTTTTTTGTCCATTGATCCCAAATAGACCATGTCTTTTGCTTATAACTCATATCATTTCATTGTACTGATTTTCATCTGTCTACAACCAGATAGAGGGAGTTGTGTCCTTAGTCATGGTTGATAAATCTATTCACATATGTATCTGTTGTTTCTGCAGGGTCAAAGGTAGGAGATGTTGGAGGGAGATATTGTTGGAATGGGGAAGAAAGAAGCCATACCCCAGAATAATGATAATGGTTTTTTAGCAAATTATCTTATTGTAATGTGGACACACACAACTAAGGAACTATCGGCAATATTTAGTGATAGTAAAGTACCACAGTAAAAAACTGTGATATTTAACTATTTCAGTTGCTACTAGTGATGGTTAACTATTACAGTTAATGTTGGCAATAATAAACTGTTGCCATTACTGTGCATTTTTATACAACATTACATGTAATTATGGTAATACTTAACTTTAACCATCATCATCTGTGATGGTTATCTATCACAGTTAACATCTGTGATAGTTGTCTGTAATTGTTATTTTTGTCCATGATTGTACAAATGAAATCTCTAATGCTTTCAAAACAATGTCACCAATCCACTATCTTCCAGATGCTTATCACATCAAGGCAGGCCTTGTGGAACAGCATTTCAAAGATCTGATAAGAAAGGCTAAGATCCAGGAGAATGAACTCAAAGCTTGTACAAAGCAGGCAGACACAAATGGAGTTGTAGTTGTAAGCTGTAGCAGGAGTGTTACCATCTCCACAATATTATCAAAACCAGGGCATGGTAAGCCAATTTCAAAAATGCTGGGACACAGTTGGCAGAAGATAGTCCAAATGTAACAATTGACACCACTCAGGGGAAGCAGGGAATAATGATATATCCAGGGACAATCACTAAGTTGGTTGATGGGGGATGTAATGAATCCAAGACCAAACCCAATACTGGATCAGAAGGAATGAGGGAGAGTATGTCAGGTAAAGCAGTGGGAAGATAGCCATAGTTCATCTTGTCAATCCTTAATTTGCTTCTGATTTCATTACATGGATTTATGCCAATTGGTGTCATTAGGTTTGTCATGACTCCAAGAGTTTTCTGTTCCACAATGACAGGGAGTTGCTTGATAATAGGAGTGGATTGGTCTCAATGGGGGACCAACACAACATAGTCATCAGCATTTTGGCCATCAGCATCCACATAGGCCAAAGGCTAAATAATGTCACTGTGCATGATTGTTCCATTGAACTCAAGTAATACTTTATGTGCACTGTTGAGCCTGAGAGAGTGATCAGTAGCATTTAGAAGACTTCTCTGGTTGAGGATGTAGTCCTGTAAGTGATGAAAGACCCCTATGATACATATGTGGTAATTTAAGTTTATGCAGAGAAGACCAGTATCATCATTTGTGATGAATGTAGATAAGTCCAAGAATGGAATAGTAATTTGTCATCAATATTTGGCTCAAAACCTCTTTTCTAATGAGTGTTGATTTAGACAATACCAATTATACAACTACTAGCATTGACAGCATCATTTCCTTGACATAGATGTAGGGTTTTGAAATGGATTGCGTGACTCACAAACACAGTAGTTGCCATATGTCATGTATAACCTCTAGCATGGTTATTGTTGAGGGTGACAGGATAGAGAGTGGGTGGTGATTGCAATTGAGATAGAAATGTATTAGTTAGTGTCATCCACTGCAACTATTGTTGCAACACCAAGGAGCCATCTATTTTCATGCTGTTGTGTTTGCTAAAGAATCATCTGGGATGATGTGGTGTGTTTGAACATTCCAGAGAGACCATGTCCCTGAGAATACTTTGTTAGCAGCATTTAAATTGGCCTCTATAAGAAGAATAACATGTACTTTTATCTCATGTGTGACCACCATAGGAGAGTGGGATACCAAAGGTCAATGCAATGGACATCTTGAGTGCAAAAATGACAATAGAAGGGGGTGATTTCAAATGGATTTGTAACTTCCAAAAATCACTTGAACTTTGGATAATGATGTGCACTTTTTTGCCTTGGCCCAGTATTGTGTCAAATCCAGGCCATTCATCTAGGGAGAGATAGAATTCTTTGGAACTGTGGTTCATATATATGGAAATGTTTGGAAGAATTCATTGGTGACAGGGTCAATGTGAAAGGTGGAGTATGAGCCATACAACATTGCTGGCATCAAATTGGAATGTCCAAAGTCCTAACCATTACAGATTGGTGTGTCACCAGCTAGGGTGCACTGTTTGTGCATCTTGGAGATGATGGCTGATTGAAGATTGTCTTTGTTGAAAATGACCTCAGCCCAAGTGGCAAAAGGTAGTTCAACAGAAGACACAATGAAGATTTCATGAATGTGGAGGACATATTCTGGGTGCCCTTTGTATGGTTTGTAAAGTTCCTGGTTCCCAACAAATACTCTCAAGAATATCAGTACAGTGGCCTGGTTGCGCCTCTCCTGATCCCCAAGCAAAATAGAGCAAGTCTTTTAGGTGCTCAAGATGGTGGAATGCATTACTTTCTTGGACTTCATCAATTCTCTTTTGGCAGGTAGAAAGATGCAATTCAATTTTGGGTATTTTGAAGAAAAGGGATTGGACACACTGCAACAAAGAGCCTTCCAATAGAGATTACTACAATTGAGACTTTTACTAGCATTTAGCCTGAGGAGGAACATGAAGGTCTCCTTCAAGCAAAGTCATTGATCTGACTCATGAAAGTAAAGGATACACCCACTACAAATGAGACAAAAGGTTTTCTTGGCATGCAACATACATTGTCACACTTTTGTGTTTAATGTAGAGGGAAATGGCACAATAATCAGAGAATCTACATTTGTGATGCAGAAGGTAATTTATCCAATCAATCAAAGCAGCAGCAACAAGTCAGGAGGGATCCAAGTATATGATTATATTTCTTTTTGTCATGTCAAAGGCAGGATTTCAGTCAGCAGAAGCCATGGATTTGGATGTGATGGGGAACAAAGCCAACCATTGATAATGGGGTGATATCCATGACAACAAGCCAGTGATTATTATCTCCTTAGATGGTAGGAAGGATATAGATGTTAGAGAGTTCAATACCTTGGATTATCCAGATACCATCAATGGATTTTTTTCTATGAAAAGAAGTAGGTCCTGGTGATGTCCTATGAGTTAGAGTTTCTTCTTGAAGGACCAGGTCATCTGAGTCAGTAAGTTGAGTCTCTAGCAGGCCATCATAAATGTGTTGGTTTGTGTCCAAAAGGAGAATAATATCATCCAATTCCAACAATGATAAGAGTGTACCAAGAAGTTCCTACTGGAATCATTACATGGGACAACTAGTGTTGCCACATGAACTCATGGTGCCATATAATGCCAATATTGATAATCATGGTTACTCTTCTTTTGAAGAAATCATGATTGGGGTTGTATGTGCACACAACAATGGTTTCCAAATCATGGTTCCACAGAAAATCTGTATAACCAGCGCCATAAACAAGAATGATCCTTTCTACAATAGGGATGGTCTAAATATCTGTTGACTTTGTCAAAACCAAGTAGGCATGTGTCACCATCCTGATACTGGCCATAGGGCTTATTAGTATTATGGACATTGATTGTAAAGTGAGATGAGTAGCATTGGAAAAGTTGGTGAAGATTATGGCTGATGTACTTGTGGCAGAAATTGATTTTCAATTTGGTTTACTTGGTGATGCCTACCTCCAGGGAGTCAATGAGAGATGAAGCACACTTGAGTTTATGGTTTCATTATGACAATGATAAAATCCATTGCAATGCCCATAAACAAGGCAAAATGATGCCTGGTTGTTTGATATTTGGAGGGGTACCATGAAGTCAATAGACAGTTATTGGGAAGGCAGAGTGTGTGCTTAAATTTGGCTGAAATGGTTGAAGTATCAGAGGGATACTAGTGATACTGAGTAAGGAATGAGAGGTGTCTCTGTTGCTGAAAGTTTCTCTTTGTAGGACTCATGACATTGAATGAACCATGTAGGCAAGTAGAAGATGTGAGTCCATTGACAATTGATAAATGTGAGTTGTATCCATCAACTGAAGTAGCACATGTGCACTGATGGTAACATCTTTGCTGGTTCCTCCTGCACCAAGAGGATCCAGTCATTGAAACCCTTTTATACCCCTCCTTTACAGTCACAAAAGCAGGAAAGGATGGTCCATTCCTCATCCATGAAGTGCTACATAGGCCTTTCTCATGGGGATATGATTCTTATTAGAGGGAATTGTTGAGGAAGCATACAGCACTGTGTCCACTGGGGCTGTGGAGACCATGGTGTTGGATCCAGACTGTTGGTAGCAAAGAAGTACTTGGAAAAATTTTATTAATGAGTTTGCTGTTAAAGTGTGGAGTTAGTTCATCCATGTTTGCATCATAACATGGTGAAATATATTGATACTTGGCTGACAGTGAGGGGGTAGGGGAGACATGGAAAGGATGAATTGTCAAGGTGGAAGGGAGTTTGAACTACTTTGACCTCTGGACAATCATCATTGACATCCTGATATATTGTGACTGAGTGGTTCTCAGTGAATTAGAATGCCTGAGTGGGGTTGTAAAATAACTTTTCGTTGCCAGTCCAGGAGTGATGGGCTCAATGCATCAAGATTCTTTTGCAAAAGACTCAAGTTCATCATCCACATCTGCATTGTTGGATAAAATGAGGACTTGGACAGCAGAGTTCTATTGAAGGGTGTTTATCTCACTGACCAAATCAGCACTACAAGTTTCAGAGAAAAGATAGTTAAGAGGTTCTGCTGCACATCCAAGGTCAAAAAAATAGTAGATACAGAAACTCATGGGGTGTTGATTCATCGAAGCAAGCTTGGTTTTGGCTGAAGACAAGGTTGTGATGAGGTAGTCAACGAGGTTTGGAACATTGGTTAGAAAAAATAGATTGGAATAAAGGGATCAATTGGTCAGCTTGATGGAATGAAGGAGGTCCCTTAAAGATTATACCAAAGAGGTGCATGGCAGGACTACTGAATTAGTTCCTTTAAAAGTAATTTGTTCCTTATGGTCCATATTGATTATGCTGTGTAGGAAATTGGACTGAATAATGTAATGATAGAGCATATGATTGTTAGCCACCCTGCAGAGACAATAATATTCTTAGGGAATGGTGTTCTTTGTGAAAGGTTGAGTAATTTGGATGTAACAGCCATATTTTTTCAAGTTGCTGGTAAATTTCAAATCTTTTTAAAGTGTTCACTGGCAAATGATGTATCAGAGGAGTTATATTTGATATGGACAACATGCTTGTTATGCCCTTTTTCTTTTGATAGGAATTGAAATATTGTTGACTGAGATGATTTGTTGAGGAAGATATGGGGTTTTGTATTGAAGAGGAAAGGTTGGAAGAGGTCATTCATGATATATGTCATCCAAGGTTGCGTTCATCATGAGTTCCTGACAGGCTTGGAAAAGAAGACATGGACAGTCCATGAAGAGATATTTTTGCGTCCAAATGGGTGTGTAATTGTCATCATTTGGAGAGGTTTGACTAGTGAAGTTCACCATTAAAATGGTGAAATTCAATGGTACCTTGGTGGAGGAGAAAAGACAGCAAACACTTGAGTTGAGTTTTTTAACTTGGCTATTTCATTGGATGTAGGCAAAATTGCCTTCATAATGACTGAATTGGCCAAGTTTGGTGAAGTTGACAAGAAAAGGGTGAGATCAAAAATAGTTGATGCCAAGTTCCTGGGTGTTATTGAGAGCAGGGCGCATCAGGATTGATAATGTAGATATGGGTGAGAAGATGACAGAGAATACTATGGTATTGAGCCATTTTATTGTCATTAGTAAGCTTTTTTGGCAGTTCCATCAGAATTTAGATGGGTCCCAAAATTGGCAAGAATTGCAATGTGGTTGGTGTAGAAAAATGAAGAGTATCAAGAATAAAAAAAATGGCAGCAATGATGAAGTATTGGTGACATGAAGTCACAGTGGTAACATTATCAGTAGTTTTTGAGACTCAGTTGGCATTGAGATTGAAGATGATTTGAGTGGTATTGTCATTGGAGAGAAAAAAGTCAAGAGAAAAGGTTCGTGACTGTGTTTTGGAAGGACGAGTGGCTGGTGTGGTCCTCTTTGAAGGGTTGTGGGAGGAAAGCGTAGAAATGTTAGATGCATTTTTGGTGGTTTGTTTGGTGGAGATGAGGCATGTTTAAGGCAACCATGGAAAGACAGAAGCATTGGGAGGATACATAGTGCATGAAGAACATGGGGAGATGTCAGAGGAGGAGGTAGTATCCAAAATATGAGAGGACACTAATTAATGAATGAAGACTGAACACACTCCAAAGTATGATGGTTGATTAGGACTTTTGGAAGGAGTATTGATTGAGTTAGGGAAGATATGACAATCTTGTGGAGGATGAGTGAAGCTTGGAGAGAGAGGTTTTGATTTTGTGGGGTGCCATGTAGAATTGATTAGAAGATTGAGGCATATATATTTTTCATTGAGCCAATATAATGAATTGGACTTTGACTTTGGTGCAAGGTTGGAGATTGGACTGTGAAAGGTAGAGGTTAGGATGATGGAGCCACAGAGTAGCAATTACTGAAGTGACTGCAGAACACAGTAGAGGTTTATGAATGCAGACAATTGGCATAAAAAGTAGGTAAACACAGAAAGGAGGTGATGGCTATGCTGGGGCCCAGTGGTGTACCTATGGAGGGAGATAAAAAGAAACATCAGTTCTGCAGATGGATCATTGGCAACAACCATTCTTGCAATGAAGAAGAGAAAATAACAGGGAAGGTCATATGAAGGTAGCAAATGATGTGTTGAGGAAATCACACAAAACATGGTGGCAGTTAGGATAGTAGAGGGGTATTTTTGGTAAAATTTGGCATAATTCCAAAGTAGCAGGTGTAGGGATTTGTTGTAAGTGTGTAGAAGTATGTGATATATGGGTGACTTCCCTAAACCAAAAGTCTCATGTGCTAATACCAACATCCTCATGGACAGTCATGACAAAAAGTGATCATCATATTTAGTCAACTAAATACCAGAAAATAAAACTAAGGGGGGAAAGAAACTCAAGAAAGTATCGAGATCAAGAAGAAAGAAAAAAATGGTTGATTAATTTTTTGACTGGATTTTTTCCCATAGGATTAGGTAATTACCTGTGATATACCCATATTTGAGTAATGTAAATGATTGTTATTTTATAAGTATGAGAATGTGGGTGAAGCACAAAGCTGTATGTGAGGCAACGCTGCATGCGTTGAATCATATATCAGCGAGGCTATGAGAAGGATAGGTTCACATGGTGAGCCTGACGTCACTAAAAATACAGAGAGACAGGAGGCACGGGAATCCACAAAGAAGGATTCCCGGGAATCCAGGATAAGCACAAC
>JACCDI011035486.1_pt1 | contig 12024 bp, 23 predicted proteins | sample 7442791 | NCBI WGS metagenome assembly JACCDI01 (sample SAMN15323434, study PRJNA562643) | freshwater metagenome | isolation source: river surface water | place: USA:Blue River Watershed | collected 2017-08-15
ATCTATTTCAATAAGTGGGCGTGCTTGATAACAATCTGATAACTTAACTATTCTTTGTATAATTAGAGAATCGCCTTTTCTGTATTTATGGAAATTAGTTTTAATAAGACCAAAACTATCAATCATATCAAAATCAACTCCCATTTCAAGTACTTTTGGCGGTATTAAACCTCCATCTTTTTTTATTTGTAAAAATTTCATATTATTATTTGATTTTTTTATAAACCATTCCATTAAAATATGGTGCATATGGTTCGCATTCATTGTAAATTTCACCTTTTAATTGATAAATTCCAACTTTAGAATTATGTAATACATCTTCAACACTTTCGATAAATACCTTTTTATAATATTCTGTTTCCCAAATAAGGCATTTCATAATAAACTCTTCTATGTTTAAAGAGTTTATTGATATTATATCTATTCCTTTATTAGATTTTCTTACAAAAATATCATCAATATTTTTTTTCTTTTGTAGAAAATTAGCAGGTATAGGAGTTATATCTGTATATATAGGTAAATCTTCTGTTTTTTCTATAAACGATTTAATTGTGTTACTGATATATTCAATATTCAATATTTCACTTCTTTTAATTGTGAAACATACAATAAAATCTAAATCTTTATTGTTTTTAATAGCCTCATAAAATTCATCAGGATTACAATTTCCATTAAGTATTAGTCTTTGAAAAATTTCATTATTCATATATCCCAATTAATATTTTTTTATCTTCGTCATGTAATGTCATTACCCAGTCAATTGCTTTTTTGCACATGTATATGCCGTTTTGACGGTATGAATATACTTCATCTCGGATAAAACGATTATACATATTATAATAAAGATAATATAAATGCCATTTTGCTTGATCATCATCACTCCAATCAGCTACCCAATTTTCCTCACGATTGATTCTGTCAATTTCGTTGATAATTTCGTAATATCTTATTTTTCTTTTTAACTCTCTTTCGGCTTCTTCTTGAGTGAGAAAGACGTTACGAGTTAAGAGTTTATATTTATAAACAACGTCATTATTAAAATATTCATTAAAAACTACACTACCACAGTAAATGTAAAAGTATTCTTTACCTTTTAAATCTTCAACTACCGCCCCATTAGGGTATTTCAAAATTTCTTTTTCTTTAAACATTTTTTGAATTTCTTCAAGGGTATATTCACCCTCTTTAATTGTTAGTTTTTTCATATAATTTACTTTAAGTTATTCAATTATTTTAATTTTATAGCCTAGTTCTTTTTGGATATCTTCTATCCTCATTTCTTTTATTGGGGCTTCTACTTTTTTGACGGCATAGAATGGTATGTAATAGCTGGCACCCTGACACGCATAATAAACGCCTTGTCCAGTATCATATGCTGCCTCAATTTTATATTTCCCCCCAATTTCATATGCATCGTAATAACCTGATCCAATCTCTTTTACACTTTCCAACACCTCAACATAATCACCTACTTTGTAAACTTCAGGTTTTGTAAACTGAGTATATGGGATTACTAGCTCAAATGAACCTTTGTATGTATCGTGCCAATAATCTACCCAGGCATAGTCAATATTGTCAATATCGCACTGGCCTGGGAAATGTGTACTTAAATCATAATCCTGGACACAAAACCAAAGCAAAGCCCTACTTCCTTCCCCTTTTGGGTTGGTTTCTACCCATACTTGACCAACTAATATATTGTTTTTTTTGCAATAATTAACCAAGTCTTTAGCTGATTTGAATGTTATTGTTTTCATATGTATAAACTATAAAATATTTTAAAAAAGTTGTCAAGATAAAAAATATAAATCTAAATATTAAAAAACCTCCCTATAAAAAGAGAGGAAACTTACAATCACTACAACCTACTTTTAGACTATCATCAAGTCATTATATTTTTTTAATCTAAATCATCTGTAAAAATTATAACAACTAGTCTGCCAGCCTCACCCTCACAAAATCGCTGCGGTGTTAAGCAAATAATTATAGATTAAGGAAGATAAAAAATCAACCTTATTAAGAATATATCTAAAGAATTAGAAGTTGTCAAGAGGGCGATTATTAAAATATAATATTATATAAACAATAAATAAGCTATTCAAACTAACCTCAATATACTTTAAACCAATTACCCTTAAAAAATCCCCCCATAATTTTAATATTAATGAGGGGGAATTATTAAGTTGAGATTGCCTTAATATTTCTAAATCTAAATACGATTTGTCTTTTGAGCTAAACGTTAAAGGAGCTAAACCATCTTGAACATTTAATTTATTCAGCAAAAATTTTAGATTTTTTTTATTGATTTTTTTAACAGCTAGCTTGATCAAACTTTCTCTTTCCAGCTTTTTTTCATTTAATTCTTTAGTTATTTGTAAAATTTCTTTTTCAAAGAACATATATTTTATAAAGATAATTTAAGAAATTAAGATTGTCAATTAACCCCTTTTGTCCTAATTAAAGCTATAACTTCACGAGGGGGGTATTTTTTTTGTAAATCTTTTTTGGTGAATAAAAATGCTTTTACTCTTGGGGATAATTCCCCTCCATTCTTTTTAGCATGATTAAACTGGTAATGGTAATAAATCGTTTCGTTTAATAGCCTTTCAATTTTTATAATTTGAGAAATATGGCTTATTAGAAGCCTGTTTTCTATAACGCCGATTTCCGTAGGTGCTTTTTTACGATATTTCAATACGTTATCCGCTACCAATAAACAAACACATTCCACTAAAAACTTAAACGTATCTTTATAAAAATAGCTATAAACATCAGGAAAACTTAACTGAGAAAGTTTTTTAGTGCTTATAGCTTTATCTTTATACTTTACAATCATTTGTCAAATCTTTTGATTGCCTCTGCCAATGTTTGGACTGGGTTAGGATCAAACATATCTGAAGGATTAGGAAGCCAGATTTTTTTATTTTTAACATCGTCTAACAACGTTTCAATAATTGTCGCTACCCAATTTGCCATTTGTTCGTAATCAGCTAAATTAATTTCAACAACATTACATACATCAGAGCCGTCCCTATTATCACTTTTTTTAATTTCTACAAATTTTATATTTCTTACTACTTTTCCTTCGTTTAAGAAAGGTACAGCATATAATATCCCTTGGATAATGTAGTTAATCTTAGGTTGATTAGCAAATTTGGTAACTGACTTCCAGTCAATAATTGTTATATAACCATTTTCATCATAGAAATGGCAATCAATAAATCCTTTTAATTTAGTTGAATATTGGTTTTTTGTTACAATATCAGTAAAAAACTCTTTTTCAATTTCAAAACTACTTGAGCTTTGAACCTCTTTAATGACATGGCTTAACACAGTATCTCTTTCACTGTGGATGTATCTATAAAGGTGTTCAAGTTTTTTAAATATTGTTTCAACTTGATCTAAAGTTAAATGAACCGCATTTTTACAAGTATTAACTTGAATTTCAGACAAAGTTAATTTCTTGTCTAATAATTTAGCGTCTATAATTGAGTGCATTCCTTTACCGATTAAAGAGGCCACTGTATCAAGGTTATCTCGTTCTTTTATTACGTAATGCTTGTAAAAGCTATACGGGTTAGTTAGGTATGAGATAACAGCACTTGCTGAAATATAATCTAATTTATTTATTTCCATATTGAAGTTAGTTTATTTAAGATATTTGGTTTTTGATTTGTTTTATTTGTTTTTTTAGAGGTTGTTTCTTCCTTGTACTCTTTGCCCAAGGACAAGAGTTTCGCATATTTAGATAATTTTGCTAGCATAGTCATGCTTAATCTAAAATCTCTTTTCTTCGGGTTGGAAGATTTTGTATGATATTTTACATCAGTACTAACTAGCTCACTCATAATTATTTGGCAAATAGCTAGTTTTTCTCCAATCGTAGTTTCAACGCGGTAAAATTCAAAAAGATTCCTATATGGTTCAGTGTCTTTTACTTTACTATGAAATTCGTGAACTAGATCACTAGCTTTAGTTTGATAATTAAAGTTAATTTCGTTTTGTTGAATTTGAGGCTCAACAACCTTTTTCCCATCAACATAGCGGATATCTTCCCATTCTAATGTTACTATCGTATTTTTTGCTTTTGCTTTTTTCATAAATTTTTAATTAATTTTTTTTTAGAAAGGCATCGGAGGAACGCCTTCTAAATCAATTTCTTCAATATCTACCCCTGTAAAATCTTCATTTAAGCTAGTATCTTCCCCGCTATTAGCATAATACTCATCTAAATATGGTAAAAGAACTGTTTTATATAATTCTTTAGCCCTTTCTATTTCTTCAGGGGTTGCTTCAATCTTTTCTATCGTAGGAATATAATATTTATTTGCCCCTTTTTTCTGTATTTCAGGATTAACACTTAAGGTGTATTTATCGCCATCAAAAATTTTGTTGTTTAAGGCTACTCCTAGTGATGAGCCATAAAGCTTAACACCGATAATATCATTGTTATTTATATCGTACCCATAAAGTACTTTACAAAATTTTACATCAGATTTTAATTCTGAGTATAAACCTTTTTCAATAACTCCTTTACTATTTTTAACAATAAAAGGTTTTTTTATATCTTTTAATTCGTTAGACCAGATAGCTGAGTCAGTGCTATCGTCCCACCCTTTTAAAGTCATTGCTTGATCAACCACTATAAAAGTAATATCTTTAACGTATTCGTTTTCTTTGGTTTCAGAATTATACGTTTTAAATTCTCCAATGCTTCCAGCCCACTCGTAAAATTTAGCTGGATTTTTAATTATTTTAGTGTCTAAAATTGACATATGTTAAAGATATATAACATTATTCTCTTTTTGTCAAGTTTTTATGCTTAAGATTTTGCCTTGCATCCCATAATACAGTATGGTGGATAGACGTGTCTTCCCCAAATATTTTTATATTTGCTTCATCAGGAAATTTCTTTAACCGATTTAAAAGATTAAATTTTTCATTTTTATTTAATGCCCCTTTAATTAAGGGAGCTATAGTGCTTTCTCTAGCCTGTTGGTAATTCTTTAAACCAATAATATCTTTTACAAGATCTAAATTATCAGGGTCGATTTCTGTAATAAGCTTAATTTTGTCCCTAAATTTCTCTTTTGGCATGTATAAACCAAGATGTTTTAAAACTTTAACTACGTATGTTCTAGGGAGTGTTTTATGTTTATATCTTATCAAAGGTTCTAAGCAAATTCTTGGTATATTGTAACCTTTAAAAAAAGCCTCTTTAATAACTTTAGTGTATCTATATTTAAAATTTTTCTTTTTTTTATTTAAGCTCATAATGAGTTTTTAAAAATATTGCTAAGGTTTTGTTATATATCATTTCAGTTTCCCCTGATCCATTTCTGCCCCTCCACATAATACTAACATTGTTAGTTTCTTCATCTTTACGGAGGAAAATTGCATCGTCTAAAGTTTCTCCTACCCCTGATGAAGATTTTAGGTCAGATAAATCAAAATTAGTTTTGCCCGACCTCGTAGTTTCTTGTATTAATTGGTGGGCTAGCACAACTATAACGTTTAAAGATATTGCCTCTGCTTTGATCAACCTTACGATTTCATCTACCTGCAAATGATAAGGTATTTTTGAGTCAGGATACTTAATAAAACTAAGTTGATCTATAAAAAATACTTCTACCCCCTCTTTAGCCTTTTTCCTCATATAATATAAAAGGATATTAATATCTGCCCTAGCCCCATTTGGCCTTAGTATTTCTAGTTGTGTATTAGATAAATATTCTGAAACGATCTCAATTGCTTCAGAATTATTAATTCGATCAATAGCATATCTAGGATTACAACCTAAAGCCATGCCGATTAATTTCTCTTGAACTTGTTTTTTTGTCATTTCTAATTGGATTAGAAAGCATTTACGGTCTTTAGATATTTTATGTGCCATTTGTAACATGAAGGTACTCTTACCTGTTTTAGCTGGAGCTGCAATAACGTACAAAGACCCTTTAGTTAATTTTAAGCCTAGATTGTCTATATCGGAAAACCCTGTTGAAATACCTTTATCAAGCGTCCCATCTTGAGCTTGTTCAATATAAGGCATAACAAAAGACCACGAATGGCAATTAGACAAATCTTCTTCTCCGTCATCTAAAAGTTCATTAGAAATATTAGAAATATAATTGATAAATTCGTCTGTTTCTTCAGGGGTTTGATCCTTCAAATTAAGGAATCTAACAGCGATATCTTTTGCTTTTTCAAGCTCATATTGTTGTTTAATTTCAAAAATTAAAGCCTTAGCTTCCTCTTCAAAATTAAGTTTAGCTTTGTTAATATAATATGTTGTTAGATCTGTATCTAATTCAAGCCCTTTATCAATTAATACGTTAACTGGGTAAGAGCTATAATTGCCACTATACAAGACTTTAAATATGTTTCTAACATTTGTATCAGTGAACATGTTTAAGTCCGTAATTTTAGCCTTTATGAGCGAAATAAGGGTAGTGTACCTATATTCGTCTTTTGTAGAGATTAAATCTAGTAAGCTTCTATCTCGGTGAATGGTTTTTTTCATATTGTTATTTATTATTGTTTACTATTTTTAGGGCTTCCTCATAAAGTTCAGGATACTTCGCTTGATTTTCAGGATTGAATATTGTGCCTAAGGTTTTATAGTCGCCATCAATTACAGTATAAAATCTATCATTATAATCCTCTTCATAGAAGTCATCAAACAAATTTTTAATAATTAAACTTGGCAAGAATAAAATAATCTTTGTGCTTGTAACATCTACTTGGTAATACTCATTGCTTAAAATAATATCAAACTCACAAAACCCATCTATTTCAATTAGTGGTCTTGATTGATAACAATCACTTGAATTTACGATATCATCTAAATTCCCATCAATAAATGTAAGATATTGATTATCTTTACTACAGTAACGTATTGTATCAAAATCCACCCCATTCATTTCAAGTATTTCAGGTGGTATTGAAACACCATCTTTTTTAATTTGTAAAAATTTCATATTCTATTAATCCTTAAAAGTAATTTCTAATTTGTCCAGTAATTTTTGAAATTCCTCTTCAGAAAGGTATTTAGGCTTCTTTAAATACAAGATAGGATAATATTGGTTTCGCCCATTTTGGTCAGCCCACAAAATCCCGTTTGAAGTCCTAAATAATTTTTTATTTTGCTCTCTGCTTTTCTTAGATATAGATAAAGAGATACGTTTAATGTTTTTAATTAGAAATTCTTTATTTTCTGGTTGTTCTTTAGTCATATATTTAAATATTATTTTTAAATGTTTTTAATATTTTAATGAGGCATATGACTGAATTTCACTTGATATATCCTTATATGCAATGTAGTAATCCTGAGCTAGAGTTCTTCCATTAGGCATTAATTGCCTTCCGTTTGGTATCGGTCCTACAAGGTCAAAACCGAATTGTAACAAAAGACACTGGCTAGCCATATTATCCTTAAACACTTTTACTTTAATTAAATCAGCAAATCTGGAGAATTTAACCGTTGCAAGTAGATACTGTAATAGATATTTCCCATAGCCTTTTCCCCTGCTTGCTTCTTTTATACAATAAGTAAAATCGGCTGTCCTATCAGCAGGATAATATCTAATCAACCCGTATCCTAGACGCTCTCCGTGTTCATCCTCCAAAATGTATATTTGTTTCCAAATATTTACTTCTATATCAACTTTATCGATGTCTAAATCGTATAAGTTTTGACTAATATTGTCATTATCTATAAACCGCTGATTTTCTATTTCTAACGACCTAACAAAACGGGCATCGTCTTTACTTTTTAAAATTCTGAAATTTAATTTTTCGTTCATATTTAGTTTTTTTCAGTTAATTTTTTAAATTGTTTTAAATGTTCTTTTTTAAAATGTTTTTTAGCTTTTCTAGCTAGTTTTCTTTTTTCCCTCCTTGAAGGGACATTATTGTCTGGTATCATACATTATAATAATACAAATTAATATTTAATAGTCAAGTCTAGTATTGGCCTCTTCCCTCAATTCTTTGGAAGCCCCCTCTAATAGTTTTCTGCGATTAATCCCATCAAACATAGAAAATATATACATAAAATTGTCTGATACGTTTTGAAGGCTAATCCCCCTATTAATTTTCTCACTTGCATACCCATAGGTATCGTCGTAAGTAGACCAAATACCTATTGCTAGTTCTTTCATTCCCTCAAAGATTGTATCAGGTGGAGAGGTGTGGTATAATAAATTCATATGAGTTTAATTGTTTAGTTAAAATACGTCTATATCATCAAAGATAAAAGGGTATCTTTTAAGATAATAACTTGTATTATGTTTAATATCACTTATTGTAAGAATTAAACCAATTAAGTTGTTTGGCAAGTCGTTATAAAGACTTGTAGTTTTTTTAGAGAGTGATGGATATTTTCCAGTCCATTCGTTATAACTTTTTATTTTTTTAACTTCTTCACCTAAATTCAAGGCGATATCCAAAAGTTTTTTATCTTGAAAAATATAAAAAATGTTATTTATACTTTTATCTATTTTATATATTGGCATAAGTTAATCTCTAAATTTTATTGACTTTTCGTTAGGCAAATCTACGTTTGCTAAATTTTCAAGCATTTGTTCGTAATCAGCACCGTTAAATTTGCAATTAGCAATTTGGTTATACAAGATGCTATTAGCATAAGTATTGTCAAATTCTTCACCACAATTAACACAAGGAAACATCTTGAAAAAAGGCAATAAAGGCTCTCCGTTAGCATCGTTACCAAGGATTACCGTTAAAAATATTAGTTGATCTGCTATTGGTAAATCATCTAATTCTAGGTATTCGTAAGTTGTAAAATATAGCCCATCCCAATTCTCCATATCCCAATCGCAAGAATAGTTAAGCCAAAGGTTCAATCTTGAATTTACTTTATCCCTTATTTCTTTGTCTTTTAAACTTTCTAAAGCTCTTTTAAAGATGGGTATGTCTGTTATATTTTTAGTCATATTATTATTAAATGTTAAAATTAAGTGTAGCATTTATCTACTTTTATAGTCTAAAATACTTTTCAAAAGTTGTCAAGATTATAATAAATTTTCGTTACAATTATCTATTCTAGCCTTTGCTATTTCAACGTATTCAGGCGTCATATCAATACCGATAAAGTTATAACCGTTCTTTTTTGCAGCAACCCCCGTACTTCCTGACCCCATGAAAGGATCTAAAACCGTACCATTTAAAGGGGTTACCATTTTTATAAGATATTCCATAAGGGCGATAGGCTTAACTGTAGGATGAAAATTAGTAGCTTTGTTAACACCCCTATTTCTTGGGTTATTCCCACCTGGATTGCCCTCTAAACGGCTTTCGTCTAGCTGTCTTTCTTCTAAATTATCACACCCTGCATTTCTTTCAGTTTTAGAGGTTTTAGGGTTATAAATTATAGATTTAAAAAAACGTGAGGCATTGCCTGAATCTGATATTTCTTCTCTTCCATATCCTTGCCCAAAATCAAACACTTCATCTTTATTTTTTCTTTTAGTTATCCCCCGTCCGCTTTTTGTCTCAGGGAAACAGGCTCTTACTTCTTCGCTATTATCATGGATTAAGTTTGCTGGGAAGCGACCGATAGCCGTTGTTCCTTCCGCATCTTGTGGCATACCTTGTGCTGACATGTTTAAACTATTTCCGCCTGCTTTATTCCGTGATGCGGGATTGTATCTTTCCTCTGTCCCTACCCTACTCTCATCTATATTTATCCCCCCTGTACCATATTTAAGTACATTTTGAGCTATCGTTTTTTCTGCTAGAGGTTTACGTGCCATACAAATAGGTTCGTGTGCTGGCTTTAGTGCTGTCCCCCAACCTTCGTATTCGGAAGTACCTTTGGTTCGTGTATAATTTTTAGGTATCGGATTCCCCGAATTTCTATTGCACTGATTAGTACCCTTATCATTCAAACTATTTCTTTTTAATCCATCTGGAAATTGATATTCCCCCGTTTCTTCCCTCTCATTTCCTTGTAACTTATCAATCGCCTTACCTATGTTGAGCGATTTAGGAAATCCTGAGCCATAAACCCATTCAATCATATCTCTTACCTCAAATCCTGCATCTTCAATAGCTACTGCCATTCTATGATAAGTCCTTGTCCCTGAGAATGCTAACAAATGCCCGCCTGGTTTAAGTACCCTAAGGCATTCTTTCCATACCTCAACGTTATTTGCTATTCCTGTACTGTCCCATGATTTACCCATAAAACCTAACTCGTAAGGCGGGTCTGTAACAATACTATCTACTGAGTTATCTTCTAAGGTCTTTAATGCTATTAGGCAATCTTTATTTATTAATTTTATATTACTCATTTCAACAATTCTTTAATCATAATCGTAATTACTGCTTCTATCTCCTGCAATCTGAAAAAAGCCTCAGGATTAAAAGCTTCTTCCCTCAATTTTGCTGCTTCCTTTCTATAATTATCTACGAGATCCCAAGACATATTATTCAGTATAAGCTATTACGTTAATAATTTTAGGGTAGACTCTTTTAATGCTGTTAATAACATCAGAAACTTCAACATAATCATCATCTTCTTGAATTTTAGTAAGCACTTCTGTAACAATAATTGAGATGTAAAAGTCTTCTTCTAACTGATACACACGCCGAAAGCTAATAGTCCAACTACTTTTTTCCACAAACTCTTCTGACATAATTTCAAAATTATCAACGTATTCATAAATATCAGTAGCATATTCTAACGCAGTAATATCTATTTCTCTCCCAAAGTGTTCACTTAATTTTTCATTAAGTTTATTAACAGCTTCTCTATTCGCCTCTACCATATACTTAAAGAAAAGGTAACTATTTAATCTTTGTCAAGACCTAATATTTTTAAATTTCTATCCAGATAAGAATAATCTGGGATATGTACGTAGGAGATGTTTTTCATATTATTTAGCCTAAACTGCTCTTGTAATAGGGGTTCAACCCCTGCAGTAGAAAATATAAAGCGTTGTATTTCTTCAGGAAGAAGGTTTACCTTAAATATGACATAAACCCCGTTTATAAAGAATACGGCTTTAGGTTTATCTGAAGACATAGATTCCCCAAAGATTTTAATTCCGTATTCTTGATCAAATAAGTTAAGAGAAATAACTTTAGAAATTAAAGCGTTTCTTTTCTCGTTTATATCATTTAAATTTTGTATACTCTTCTTTTTAATCGAGTCATACTCCCCGTTAGGGAAAAAAGGTTTCTCATCATCAGTAACTTTGATAATGTTTTGAGCAAAGAAAAAAGCTCTGTTATACAATATAAGTAACCTGAGCTGAGCTTCACAAAAGATCTCTTTAATTGTTGCCTCGTCAAAAATTAATTCCTGAGGGTTTTCTTCCTCGTAATTGATTAGCTCAATTATTCTTTTAGGATTGTTTAACTTCTTATATTCATATAAAAAATCTTTCCTTCTAGGTTTTTTTTCTGGAGAAGTAATAAGCTCTTTAGATATTAGGATATCGTTATAGAATACCCCATACCCGCAATCCCCAGTAGGATAAATTGCCATTTTTTTAATTATTGTTTTCATAGTTTGTTATTATTAAATATTTAGTATTAAAATTGTTTTTTATTTCTTCCATTGAAGTTATTAAAACTTCTTCAGCTGGAATAAGCTGATCTCCATCGACCGTAGTTATAATAGGAAACCCAGTCTTGCTTAAATATTTGATTTTATATTTTTTTCCTGAAAGACTTAGTCTTTCTTCTAAAATAACACCTTCATTAAAATTAATTATCTTATTGTTAATTAAGATATACACTTTATCATTTATTTGCATATATATATTTTGTTAATAATGATTGATATTTTTTCTAGTGCTTCCCGTTCAGGAATTAAGTTAAAGCAAACTAATTGCTCTAGTTCTAGTAGTTGATTTAAAAAAGGCTGGCTATCAATAGATAGTATTTTAATTAGACCTTTTATTTCTTTTATATATTTTAAAATTTCTTTTTTAGTCATATTGTTTTAAATTTTTTAAATAGCTGTTTGCTATATTTATAACATAAAATATTTTTTAA
>JACCDI010099302.1_pt1 | contig 12020 bp, 9 predicted proteins | sample 7442791 | NCBI WGS metagenome assembly JACCDI01 (sample SAMN15323434, study PRJNA562643) | freshwater metagenome | isolation source: river surface water | place: USA:Blue River Watershed | collected 2017-08-15
ATCAATATTGCGGAGAAGGATTTTGATGCACTTAGTTCAATTTCCCTAAAGGAAGTTATTGGGTTGGTCAATGACTGGCTAGCAGAAGAATAGGTACCAACGAATTGGAAACTTTGGTCTAAGAATGAATGCAACTTCCAAATGGAAGAGTGCTTATTTGGAGAGTTGTCCTCTTTTAGAGGATTTATTAGATGGGCAGTTGCTCAAAATCCAAATACGCAGGTATCTACCCTTGAGAAAGTCAGAAATGGTGACCTAGGCTCCATAAACAAAGAAGCAGATCTGGAAATCATTCGTTTAGTCAGTGAAAGATTGTCGAATAAGTAGATCCTAGAGCAACTCAATGATCCTGACTATGGGATTGAAATTGAAGATAATAAATTTAGGGCTGCATCTGGGTCCATCTTTCGACCAAATCTAAATTTGGAGTCAAAGATGATTGGACCAGTGCTTCGAAAAAGTTGTGAGATCTCAGATAGTTTTAATTCAGGCTTTTCCCTTTGAACTTTCATCCAATAACTTGCTGCCAAAACAGAAGACACAGATGTTCCTGTTGCTGTTGTTTTTCGTCCTCCCGGTAAAAGGGCAGATGTGGTCCCAGGAGCGTAGAAGTCAATTAGAGTTCGATCATAATTTGAATAGTTTGCGATCTGCCCTTTGGCATCTATCGCACCAACTGCAATCGAAGCAGGAATGCACGCGGGCCAGTCGATGCGAGTCTTATCCCCTGCGTTACCAGCTGGGAAAAATACTGGAATGTCGTCTAATTTGAGATCCATAATTAGCTCCTCAAGTTTTGGGCTACTAGGGCAGTAATTCTTGGCTTGCGGAAGAAAGTGATGGCCTTGCGCCATCGCAACACTGCCAATATTCAACTCTTGGCGCTTTGCAGATATCCACTGAAAGGCCTCTATCAGACTGGTTTCGTAAACCGGCATTCGCACCCCGCGAGAGTTGTAAGCAACCAAGCGGATCAGAACTAACTTCTGGAACGGATTCGTTAAGGTTACGATGCTGGCCATTTGAGTCCCGTGACTAATACCTGGGGCAAACAACATTGAAGAGGAAATTGTTGCAGCGCCAGCCCCTTCTTGAATTGTCTTAGAGTTAGGGCACATATTCCAATCCATTATGCAGCTCTCAAAGGTGACTGATTTTGAAATCATCTCAATTGAGGTATCGAACCCAGTATCTATCAGCACTAATGTTTTAGACACTGGCTCAGCCCTTGCAGGACCATTCAGCCCAATGGTCATAATCAAAACAACTGAAAGTATCAATCGCATGCCTGCGATATTAGAACTCGCCGCTGACAAGTCAGGGTATTCCCATTGAAGGTAGCCGATGGTACTTTTTGGAAATCGAAAGGGGTGCCACCACAATGGGATTGTTTAGTAAGAAGCAGCCAAAGATTGGCGATCCGATATTCATTGATATGAGCATTCCGGATGAACAGCTTCCCGAAGAGGTGCTCGCCCAGCTTCGTGGACAGATGTGGTTCATGGGTTACCCAGAGAAGCTATCCGATTGGGCCATAACAACTTTGGGAATTCACAATCATCCGTCGATTCAAATACTCCCCCAAGATGCTAGTCCTGAAAATATCGACCTTGACAAGACAATTCATCCAATACATATCCCTCTGGATTTAATGGATGCCTTGGTGGGTAAAGGTGACCCAGGGAAATTGCTTATTGAGTTTGAAGAATGGAACTTAACTATGTGTCAATTACTCAATGAAGATGCAATTGGATTGATGAGATATTTGACAGAAAAAGATGGCTCAACTAAAAGAGATTTCTTTGCCCTAATTGTCCCTGATTACTCAGGTGCCAGTGGAGTTCCTGGTCACGATTTCCACTGGTATCTACTTCTACACCCAGAACCAATTAATAACTTAGATTACATCGTGTATGGCAGAGCTCCCATGTTGGGTCAAGCCGGACTTGGTGGATATCAAAATGCTGTAAACGACACCTTAGCAATCTTTAATTCAGGAAAGGCCATACCGGGATTAATTAAAGTTTCACTTGATGGAGATACTTTATATACGGATTACTACTTGCCTCACGAGGTAGTCGAAGCTACAGGTTGGTGGGCCGATGAACAGGAAGGCGTGCAATCTTCGATGCCACGGGTCAAATAATGGGAATCTTTACCAAGAAAGTGGACGTGAGGTTTGACCCAAATACATTTCATGACACACCTGAAGGTCGACGAAAATTAAATGTAGTAATGGATCTGGCTAATTCCCTTATCGAGGAAGACCCCGATCTCGCACTTGAACTAATCGCTGGAGTAAAAATGCACCCCGATTTACACAAGATTCGGGGGTGGGCATATGCTGAGAAAGAGGAACTTCCAAAGGCGCTTGAAGAATTTCAAAATGGGTTTGATCTAGGAAATATCAGTTGTGGTGTCTATCTTCACCGCTTGCTCCGAGACTTTAGCGACGACGAGGAACGCTTTCAAAATGTGGAAACTCAGTTACTCCCTTATCTTCAATCAAGAAATGTTTCGTTCATGTATGCCCAGGCACGGTTAGCGCTCCGCAAAAAAGATTTTGTTTCGGCAATCACAAACATGATTTCCATAATGCATGAAAAAGACCAGGCAACTGTTGATCTTTTTGGTGGTAGTTTCTTCAGTGCATTTCGACTCTTATCTCTTGATTTTGCGGAGAAAGAAACAAAAGATCTAGAGAATCCCACTGAAGATGAATTGGAAAGATCCTGGAATCAAATTAACAATTTCTTCGAGAACGAATTAAAGACGTCAGATGGAAATTCCCTTGAGTGGGATCCTTTTCTCTATTTTTTCATGGTTGCTGAGTATCTCTTTCGCGAAATTGAGGAAGGGAATTATCGAAGTGCCTCAATTTTGGACGAATTTAACGATCTTTATGTTGACTTAATTCAACAGCTGGATCCCCCAGAGCCACCCAAAACTTTTTCTAAAGATTTCATTTGGGAGGTCACGCTGAAATCACTTGAAAAAGGCGATCTTTATTCAATCTTGATGGCACGGAGTTTCGCGAAGGTAAATGGATTTCCAGTTTCGGAGATTAAACGATATGAGGATGAATTTACTAATTGGGGTTTAAGGAAGTACGTTTAAAGAAAGAAGATCGAGTTTCCTCGCTGGCGAGGGCAGAATTGTAGCTTCTAGAATTTTGAAATGGAGGAAAAGATGGCCATCTACGAAATAGATTTTAAAGACATGCATGATCGTCGAATAGAGATTGAAGCCCAGACCCCTGAGGATGCAGTAGCCAAGTTTTATGCCAAGGGAAAAATGGTCCAGTTGGAGTCTTATGAATTGGATGGAATAAGGGAAGAACCAGAACTGTTACAAATTGCCCATTACAACGAAGATTCTGATGAGACAGATATCTGGATCCTGAATACTGATGAGAAATCCTCAAAATTAAAACTGATAAGTGAATTTTGACTTGCCTTCACTATGTCGAGTTAACTTTAGTTCACACACTTGATACCCGTTTAGGAATATAGAAACCTGGCTGATGGGTTTTGTTTGAGAGCGTCCTGAATCTGCTCAACTTCAAAATCATTATCAAATTCAATTTCAGAGAGTCTTTGTAGAACGTCTTTAGGTGTGTTGGGATTTCCCGCCAGCAGGACTCCAACTGGGTCTCCGATGTTGGCATGTTCAGTTTCATCAATGTCAAAAATGATACGAATAATCTTAGGATCCGCCACGGCAACTAGAAATTGTTGAAGAAAAGACCTGTCTTGAAGATCATAAATCGCTTGAAAGGCCTGGTAGACATGCTCTTCTGTAGCTCTCAGGGTCTCTACGTATTCACTGCACGCATTAGCCAATTTATCTAGAAGTTGAGAATCAGCCGGTTCATTGTCTATTCCTGATGCCGCGGAAAAAACCTTCTCCCAGTACTCGTTGTGCTCCATGGGCTAATCCTGCCGCAAAGCACCGACAAGATAAACCCTGACCATTCATCAATATTCCGGTTTCTTTGACCTAGAACATGTCAGAGTCAGACAGTAGGTTTTGCCCATGAGAATTCTACATACATCAGACTGGCATATCGGTCGTCGACTGCACGGCGAATCCTTGGCGGCCTCTCACGAGAATTTTCTTAACTGGTTGCACTCCGAGGTAATCGCACAGACCAAGCCAGAGCTACTTGTTGTTTCTGGAGATATTTATGATCGTGGCGTACCGCCCACAGAAGCGATTGAACTTTTTGAAGATACCTTGGCAGAGATCAACAAGTACGGATTGAAAGTGTTAATCACCTCTGGCAATCACGATAGCCGGGTTCGCTTAGGAAGTAACACAAGGTTTATGTCAGGTTTAGGCCTTCACTTTAGAACGCGACTTCACGAAATAGACAAACCCGTGGTTATCCCATCCGATGATTTTGATTTACTGGCCTATGGCATTCCATACCTTGAGCCAGATGTTGATGCAGGTCAGTGGCAGGTAGAGGCATCACAATCTGCGGTACTGGCTGAAGCAATGCGCCTTATCAATGCCGATGTTGAGAATCGAAAGAAGGAAAGCACTAAACCTCTTCGTGTTTTGGTTGCAACACATGCTTTTGTGGAAGGTGCAACAAAGAGTGACAGTGAGAGAAATATTAAGGACATCAGAGTTGGCGGATTAGGGCAAACAAGTGCAGCAGTCTTTGCTGGTGCTGATTATGTTGCAATGGGGCACATTCATAGGCCTCATTCAAAAAATGAGATTAAAGGACCAGGATCTACTTTGCTCAGATACAGCGGATCCCCAATTCCATTTTCCTTTTCAGAGCGCGATGACGAGAAGCAGGTCCTTCAGATTGAAATTTCAAAGGATGGTGTCAAAGATGCTGGAATTGAGTCGCTGACTGCACCAAAGCTGCGTGGAATGAAGCAGATTGAGGGAACGATGGAAGAGTTGATCTCTGACAAGCATCCTGCAACAAAGGATTGGCTGAAGGTCGTATTAACTGACAAAGAGATTCCTATCAATGTCTTCGATACCCTGAAGCGTAAGTTTGAGAATTTGCTTGATCTTGAAACCCGAATCACGACTGATGGAGTTGTTGGGCGAAATCAAGATGGTGTTCTCCTTCAAAATCTGACCCCTGAAGAGGTGACTCGTAGATTTGTTGCTCGAGTAACAAAGGAAGAGGCAAGCAATCAGGTAGCAAGTGCAATCGATGATTGCTGTGCTGATGTTCGTCTTAGTTTGACGCAGGTCAACAAATGAGAATCCACTCACTAACGATTCAAGGCTTTGGTCCATTTAAGGACAAACAAGAGATCGATTTTGATGCACTAAGCCAAGACAAGATTTTCATGCTTGAGGGACCGACAGGAGCAGGTAAGAGTTCTATCATTGATGCGATCGTGTTTGCTCTTTATGGGGTGACTGCGCACGAGGCTGCTACTAAGTCTGGCCCCGCAGGACAGAGGGTTCGAAGCGACTATTGCGAAGCTGGGGATGAAACAAAGGTCTGCATTGAGTTCTCCACGGGAGGCGCTCGCTACAAAGTCACAAGGACCGCAGCCTATGACGCCCCGAAGAAAAGCGGAGAGGGTACTACCCCGGTAAATGCCAAAGCTGTGCTGGAGTTTATTGATCCACCGCACGAAGCTATCAATCAAGTCAAGGAAGTCAACCTTCGAATCAAGGAAGAGCTTCGCTTAGATAACGAACAGTTTTCACAGATGGTTGTACTTCCACAGGGAGATTTTGCTTCCTTCCTGCACGCCTCAACAGAAAAACGTCGGGAAGTTTTAGAAAGCATTTTCAAAACTTTTTTCTACGACAAGATTAAAGTTCAGTTAGACATAAGAGCCAAAGAGTTCCAAGGATTGCTTGCTCAGCAAACTCAGGAGATTAATCACCATATTCGTAACCTTGAGAAAGAATGGGATGAATCTAAGGGAGAGTTTGATTTTCAACGGTTGGAGTCTCTAATCAATGATAAAAATGAAAAGCGAGAAACTCAAAATCTCGAACTTCATCGAGCGATAGATTTATTGAAGCCAAATAGTGATGAGCAGATTCAACAGCGGGATGAACTCGAAAAAGTAATCAATCCATTGAAAGCAGAGCTGGCGCTTCTTGAGGATTCACAGGAGAAAATCAAGACTAAAACAGATCTAACTCAAGAGCTTGATGGGCTGAACTTGATGAAAGATGAGATGGCATTAAAAGAGTCGCAACTTTCGATTCGACAAAGAGCTTCAGGATTAAAAACAATTCTTGAAAGTAGAGATTCTGCGGATGAAACAATGGAAGAGGCTTTAGAGCAAATTGAGGATACTTACTCCGAGATGACCTCGATTGAAGTTAAAGCCCGTATTAAGGAACTCAATGTAGAGGTTCCGACACTCTCGAAGAATGCAAGTGAGGCACAGAAGGCAGAGTCTGAGTTGGAAGACCTCGAAGTCTTGATTGAAGATTCATTAGATTACGAACAAAAGATAAAGTCACTGCCTAGCTTGAACACCAAGATTGCCGCTGTGGAAAAGAAGATTGAAGCTGCAAAGAGTAAGGTCAAGGAGTACCGAACTCTAGAGAAAGCGAGTTACATTGGTCTTGCTGCTAAGCGACTCAAGAAAGGCCAGCCTTGCCCGGTTTGCGGATCCCAAGAACATCCCAATCCAGTGAAAGGTACAGTTACTTTTGATCAGGATGCGCTGGATCGCCTAGAACAGATTGTGAGCAATCTTGATAGCGAGAGATATGAACTTAAAAATGACTTGAAAGCTGCAAAGGATGCGATTAAGCGGAAGTTTAAGCCATCCGCTGAATTGAAGGCAAAGTTGAAAAAGTTAGAAAAGATGGCAGCCAAAACCGAGGAGATTGTTAACGAATATGAAGTTGCTCAACAAGAATTGAGCGACCTGAATGACTATCTGCCGTATTTCCTTGAATACGAAGGTGCAGAAAAAATAAGGGCTGCATCAGATACAAAGCTAAAATCTGAAATGAAGCGTCTAAAGATCGAGGATGTGGATTCTCTACTTGAGATCTTGGAGATCGACGAGGAGGTGCTTCGTACCGAAGTATCTTCGTACACAGGCAGAATCAAGGAGATCAATGTTTTGCTTGCACAACCAGATTTCAAGAAGCTACCAGATTTGGCGACGCTTGAAGAAAAAGTAATTAATTTGAAGCAAAAGCTGCACCTTCTTGAGCAAGATCTTTCGCGAGTAAATGACCAGCTGGCGATTGTTGAGAGAATTAATGAAGCTCTAAAAACAGCACAATTAGGAATCAGTGCGGCTCTAGACGCAATTGCCGACCTACGTGAGACTGGTGATCCGTATCTCAAGCTTCAGGGCTGGGTAGATGGTAAGAACTCAGCAGGCTTGAGTCTCACAAATTTTGTGCTGCAGGAGCGTTTAGAGATGATTCTGGAGTATGCAAGCCGCCATCTACGTCGCATGAGTAATGGAAAGTACGAATTCAGATTACATGAAGATAAGCAGGGGCGTTCGCAGAAGGCTGGCCTTGGAATCACAATTATGGATTATTTCGCAGGCAAGGAACGTCCCGCAGAGACTCTGTCAGGTGGTGAAACCTTTTATGCATCCCTAGCTCTGGCTCTTGGTTTAGTAGAAGTTGTTAAGGGAGACAACGGTGGTATTGAGCTTGGAACACTATTTATTGATGAGGGCTTTGGCTCCCTCTCAGACGATACCCTGGAAGAAGTTCTTGATGTTCTAGAAGATTTGCGTGAGCAGAGAGTGATTGGAATTATCAGTCATGTTGAAGGAATGAAGACACAGATTCCAATGCGTCTTGAGGTTCGTCCTACTGAAGCAGGACCAAGTAAAGTTAAAATGGCGATCGGGAATCTAGGTTAGATCAAGGCGCTTCAAATCAAGCGGATTAATTAAGTAATGAGGCGATTGCCTTAACCTCTGGCGTTGCACTTGGATTCTTGCTGGCTAATCTGCGAACCATTGAATCCGCATCTCCTGCAAGTATTAGCAATGAATCAACAGGTGTGGATGGATTCTCTGCAACAGTAGTGCGAATCTCTAACTGTTTATTCGCTGCAAACTCGGCTAGAACTGGTGCTGGACAGTCACTACGACGAAGTACTCCAATTTTCGAGGCATAACCTCGTTCCTTCAGAAACTTTTCGACTTCACTATACTTAAATCTAGGGTTAGCGATCACTCCTCCGCGCACCTCGCCATCTTTGTCCTCAAGCCCTAATCGAAGTATTTCTATTGGTGTTTTTTCTGCTGAGTAGAGCGCTGCGCGAACCGCCTTAAATTTACATCCTGTCAACGCTAAGTAAACATCCATATCCATTAATGGGTGAGAAAGCATCGCAATCTGGACAAAATCTTCCGATTCATTCCTCCACAAATACAACTCAGTTTCAACAAGGGCTAATAGGCATGCTTTTGTAACATTTTGATTTTCGTAAACCAACCAGTTGTATTTTCCATAGTGAATCTTGAGAATCCGTAGCAAAAAATCTTCTGGAAGTTCATTCCTCTTATCAAGAAGATCCTCGATGGAAGACCTAAACCACAGTTGCATCTCTAGAACAGTTTGAAGTTGAATGCTCTGCCAATTAAGTGCTCGATCCTTGAGCCATGCTTCTCGCGGTGCAGTGCCTACCCCACCCTGGTCATCTAGCAAACGCACAGCAGTTTTTAAATCAATTAAACCCAATTCATGGCCACGCATAATTCCTGCGACTCTCAGAGTTACTGACTCGTCTTTAACTAACTCCTCAAAACGAGCTTGAGTTAACTCTTCCACCTTGATGAATCCCACCTTGTCACCAATTGTTACTGGCTTCTTTTTTGGCTTTACTCCAGACTTAAACATAGCTGCCGCTTTGGCAAGGTTCTCGCGTTCAGGTGCAGGCACAAGAGTTTGGTAATCAAAAGGAAAAGATTTCTCTCTCTTCTTTAGACTGCACAGGGCAGTTGAAACCTTTATCGAAGTATCTTCAATCAGTGGATCTAAAAGTGATAAATCATCCACATCGTAATACGCGACTGCCTCACGAACTAGGGCACTCTTGTCAATCACCAACTGTTTAATTTGCTCAGCCGTCAGATCATCTCGACTAGCAAAAGCGGCTCGAACTCTTGGTTCAGAATCCGTGAAAAGTTGATTAAAGAATTCAGGGATTAAAGTTCTACGCCGGACCATGGCCTCTTTTACGGTTGCGTCATCAAGGGAAAGAATTTGTTCAAGTAATTCGGTTTTCGTACCTTCAGATTTAGCAACCACAACTCTTTCTTCCTCCCCGCCCCTCTCAAAGATTGCCCTCTGAATCTCTAGAGTGACCGATGGGTTATTAACCAGTGCAGATATCAAGGACATTCCCCAGGATTTATCTTCCTTAGTGCTCAACAACTTGAAAATTTCCAATGGGGTTTGTGGACCTGACGCTAGGTTCACTAAATACCTGTAGTACCCGTAGTAACTCTCTTCTGGCAGTCCAAACTCGTCAAAAATTTCTTGAATTAAATCACTAGTGGCATTTGGATTAGTCACAATTGCACCATTAATGGCGAAGGGATATCTATCTTGTCTTGCATGCTCTCGGCATCTCTTTAGGATTGCTAAATCAGATTTGGCATTTGATGCAACTGCTGCAAGTAAATCGGTTTGCGTTATCTCGGCAGCGGCAGCAAGCTGATCGCGAGTTACCAGAGGATTGCGTACTGCTACCCGCATGATCATGGGATCACCAGATGCAAGAACTGAATCAACGATGGACTTGTCGTTAATTTTCTTAACAATTGAGTTCTTCGCTTCACTGTCAGGGTAAGCAAACAACTTGCGCTGAAAGTCCAGCGGCAAGTCTGGCATCTCCGCCAACTGACGAATCTTAACGATGTCTTTACGACTTATAATGGCGTCAAATTCAGCCTCATCCATCAGAAATCTCCCAAATTCCGAGCAAAATCTAGGTGTTCGTCTGCGAAAGTTTTCATCACTGGAAACTCTTCCATTAGACTTAAGTAATGTTGCTTCATTTCACCACGATATAGACCAACTATAAAAACCCTCATATCGTTTGGTTCAAATGACAACGCATCAATCCAAGCTAGAGCAAGGTACTCATCGACAGGAACTGCAATTGATGCAATTTTGAAGTCGTCGCCGCGACCAGCTTCGCTCCAGGCCCATCGATCACCGAAGTTAAGACTTCCCTCACTTTTAATCTCTCCCAAGTAAATGGGGATATGATCTTCTAGATTACCTACCAATGTTCCATCGTCCTTGGTTCCAATGGTTCCTTCTCCAAGAATCAATTTACTCTCGACGTGCTCCCAATTGTATGAGAAGTAAGCCATGACACATTCGATATCTCCTGAGCGATTATTAAAGGCCACGGCTCGGTAATAACCATCTCCGAGCCCTGATCCAATAGTTATCAAACTTGCTTCGCATTTATTTTGATAACACTCATCTGAGGTCTCATGTAAGTGACAATCAATTCCTGAAGAGTCCACGAGTAATTGTGGCTCTGTATCCTCATCACTTTCCAGAAATAGTTGTGGGGCCTTTCCTGAAATCGCACATACGCCTCCTTCAACATTAAAGACGTATCTGTCATCATCAGAACTAGGAAGATACTCTTCTTGTACAAATAGTCTCTGCCATGTCTCCCAATCAGGTAGATCCTCCCCACTTAGGTACGTGACACCGTTCTCATCTTCAATTTCCACCTCCCGATCCAGTCCTGCCAGAAAGTCAGATTGAGTTTCTTCACGCCCTCTTCCAAATTCTAGATTTGAACCCCACTCTGCCCAAATTTCAAAAAGACCGTACTCCCTCAAACTCTCAAAAATTTCAAAAGTCCGTGGGTAACTATCTTTAATTTCATCTAACTCTTCCTGGTTGTCATTCACAAAAGCTTCCAGTACCTCTGTCCATTCCCAAGTTCCAAACCCATTTAGTTCTGAGAACTCTTCATCAATACTCAATTCTTCAGAACCTCTATCTAAATATTGTTCCTCGGCAAAACGCAATGCATCTATAGAACCGTCATGACCAAGTGCAGCACCTTTCTCCCACCAAATTTTTGCTTGATCCTCATCGCCTGTACTCGATGCGATTTTGCCTAATTGAAACATTGCATCTTCCTGATCCAGGGCGGCTGCCTGTTCATACCACATGATGGCCTCGTTTAGGTTTCCAGATTCTTCTGCGAAGATGCCAAGATTTGTCATGGCAGTTGGATTACCATTTTCTGCAGCTTTCAAGTAAAGGGAATTGGCTGTGGTTACATCACCTTCAGCTTCTGCTATTCGACCTAAGTTATTTAACGGCCACAAGTTCCCAGCCTGTAAAGCGCTTTCATACCATTTCTTGGCTTCAGAAATATCTCCTTGGTCGTGGTTCAGTACTCCAAGGTTGTACATGGCTTGACTGTTTTCTAACTCGGCAGCACGCAAGTACCAGCTTCTAGCTTCCTCGAGATTGCCAGCTTCTTCTGCCATCAAACCAAGTTGTGCCATTGCATTTGAATCTCCGAGTTTGGAAGAAGCTAAAAAAAGATCTAAAGATTGTTTCTCTTCTCCAGATTCAAGGAGAACCAAACCTAAGTTAAACATTGCCAGACTATTCCCAGCCTTTACTCCAGCCTCAAACCATTTCCGTGCTTCTTTAGGGTCTTCAGAAATTGTTCCCAGATTGTTTAAGGCCATGCTGTAACCATTATCTGCAGCTTTTTCATACCAATTTCTGGCTCTTTGTAAATCTCCAGCGGTATGGGCTAATAGGCCTATCGCATTCATCGCTGCTGGACTTCCAGCTGCAGCTGCTTCATGAAACCACTTCTTAGCTTCATCCACTTGTCCAGCGTCTTCGGCCAAGCGCCCCAATTGATACTTTGCGTCTTTGTCACCAGACTGCGCGAGTTTTAAGAGTTGATTCTTATTCATTTTTGACCAAACGAACCTGTGATCTCATGAATGAGTTCGTTCTCTCGAAATCATTGGAAATACTCATAAGCCTGGTCTGATTCAACACTCAAGACAAATTTTATGCATGCG
>JACCDI012101384.1_pt1 | contig 12019 bp, 8 predicted proteins | sample 7442791 | NCBI WGS metagenome assembly JACCDI01 (sample SAMN15323434, study PRJNA562643) | freshwater metagenome | isolation source: river surface water | place: USA:Blue River Watershed | collected 2017-08-15
AGAGTGAAAAAACCGGAATTGGAAAGACCATACAAAACTCCGGCTGTATACTTAGTAGGAACTTTAGGAGTAGCTTTCAATTTGTTCTTGATGTACTTTGTACGAAAAGAAACTTGGATTGCGTTCATCGTTTGGGGAATCATCGGAATCACCGTTTACTTCCTCTACAGTAAGAGAAAATCAAACCTCAACCAACTTTAATAAAAGAAATCCAAATTCAGAAAAAGAATTTGGATTTTTTTTTCAGATATTTGTGTAGTAAAAAATCATTTTATGATCATAATTTTAGCCATTATTGCCGCTTTCGGCATGGGAATCATTGTCGGTAAAAATTTAAAAAACAACTAGTTTTTAGACTATGACTGTGACGTGGCAAGGTTTATTAGCGTATTTAAAATTCCTCATCAAGAGAAATCCTGAGTGAGGATACTTCTTTTTGTTTTAATAAAAAAAGTATTGTAAATGCTTTTATATCTCTAACTTTTAAACTTAAAGAAATGCCAATATATCATAAATTAGGAGAAATCCCTCATAAACGACACATCCAGTTTGAAAACCCAAACGGCGGATTATACTATGAACAACTTTTTGGAACCGAAGGATTTCATGGACATTCTTCATTATTATACCATGTTCATAGACCAACACAGGTTAAAGAAATTACTAAATCTTATTCTGTTGAGCCAAAAATCGCCATTGGTAAAAACATTAAATCGCTGTTATTAAAAGGTTTTGAATTACAACCAGCCGACGATTTTTTAGAAAGCAGAAAAGACATGCTTGTTAATAAAGATTGTATTATCGGATTAGCCGCACCAAAAAAATCTTTGCGCAGTTATTTTTATAAAAATGCGGATGCAGACGAAATGATATTTATCCATAAAGGTTCTGGAAAACTAAGAACCATGATGGGGAATATAGATTTTGAATATGGCGATTACTTAATTATTCCTCGTGGAATGATTTATCAAATTGATTTCAATTCAGAAGATAATCGCTTATTCTATGTAGAATCTTATGCGCCATTTTATACTCCAAAAAGATATAAAAACGAATCAGGTCAACATTTAGAACATTCACCATTTTGCGAAAGAGATTTTAAATTACCTTCCGAAATAGAAACCTATGACGAAAAAGGTGATTTCTTAATCAAAATCAAAAAAGAAGGTATGATGCACGAAGTGGTTTATGCCACTCATCCATTTGATGTCATTGGTTGGGACGGATATAATTTCCCATACGGATTTTCAATTCACAATTTTGAACCTATTACAGGACGTGTGCATTTACCGCCGCCAATTCATCAAACATTTGAAACAGCTACATTTGTAGTATGCTCTTTTGTGCCAAGATTGTATGATTATCATCCAAAATCAATTCCTGCTCCTTATAATCATAGCAATATTGATTCTGATGAAGTGTTGTACTATGTTGATGGTGATTTCATGAGTAGAAATAATATCGAACAAGGACATATCACTTTACATCCAAAAGGAATTCCTCACGGACCTGCACCAGGGGCTATGGAGAGAAGTATTGGTCATACCGAAACTAAAGAATTAGCTGTTATGGTTGATACATTTCGTCCATTAATGGTTACGGAAGCAGCAATGGGAATAGACGATGGTCAATACTACAAATCTTGGGTGGAGTAGTCTCCCCAAGCCCTCCAAAAGAGGGACTTTTGAAAAACGAAAATATAATAATTAATTAACTAAAAATCCTATTCACCCCTAATAGGAATTCCCCCTCTGGGGTCTAGGGGGCTTATTATGTCAGATCAATTAAAATCAGTCGAATACGGCTTAGAAAAAATATTTGAAGGCGCACAAGATTTCTTGCCTTTACTAGGAACAGATTATGTAGAATTTTATGTCGGTAATGCCAAACAAGCTGCGCATTTCTATAAAACAGCTTTCGGTTTTCAATCCTTAGCGTATGCAGGATTAGAAACTGGTGTAAAAGACAGAGCGTCTTATGTTTTAAAACAAGATAAAATTCGTTTAGTATTAACAACCGCTTTAAACAGTAATTCACCAATTGGGGAACACGTTAAAAAGCATGGAGACGGCGTTAAAGTTATTGCACTTTGGGTAGAAGATGCTAGAAAATCGTTTGAAGAAACTACAAAACGAGGTGCAAAGCCTTATTTTGAGCCAGTTGTTGAAAAAGATGAAAATGGAGAGGTAGTTCGTGCAGGAATTTATGGCGCATATGGAGAAACCGTATTTGTTTTTGTAGAGCGTAAAAATTACAACGGAATTTTTATGCCAGGTTATCAAGAATGGAAATCGGATTATAATCCAAAACCAGTTGGATTAAAATTTATTGACCATATGGTTGGAAATACCGGCTGGAACAGAATGAATGAAGCCGTAAAATGGTTTGAAGATGTGATGGGATTTGTTAATTTCCTTTCTTTTGATGACAAACAAATTACTACTGAATATTCGGCATTAATGTCAAAAGTAATGAGTAACGGAAACGGAAGAATCAAGTTTCCAATTAACGAACCGGCTAATGGAAAAAAACGTTCTCAAATTGAAGAATATTTAGATTTCTATGAAGGCGAAGGCGTGCAACATATAGCAGTTGCAACAGATGATATTATTACTACCGTTGCCGATATGCGTTCTCGTGGAATTGAATTTTTAAGTACGCCACCTCAAGCATATTATGATGCCATTCCAGAAAGATTGAAAGATCACATGTCAAAATTTAAAGAAGATATCAACGAACTTCAAAAATTAGGTATTATGATAGATGCCGATGAAGAAGGGTATTTATTACAAATTTTCACTAAACCAATAGAAGACCGACCAACACTTTTCTTCGAAGTTATTCAAAGAATGGGCGCAAAAGGTTTTGGAGCAGGAAATTTTAAAGCCCTTTTTGAATCGATAGAAAGAGAACAAGCATTAAGAGGAACACTTTAAAACTTAATTTTTATTAAACAATTATCACAATATAACGTTGTAGTAATGTTATTTTTGATAAAAATATGTTAAAGTTTAATTTTTGTTGAGAATAATACAAAAAGCTTTATAAATTTGTACTCACAAAAGCAGAGAGGTAGTTTGCTCTGTAATTTGTAGTAAATTTTCATAATTTATAGTTTTTTGGTTGGTTAATAGCATAAAAACTCAGTCATATTTTTGATTGGGTTTTTTTGTTTTACTATTTTTGGAACAGAAATTGCATTTTCAATAATAAATGAATCAAAAAATGAAAAAATTTGCAGTCCTTTTTATTCTCTTCTTTTTTACAAATTCTTTTGTTCAAAGGGAAAATGCATACACAACTGGCGAATGGTTTAAGATGAGAATTCATTATGGCCTTGTAAACGCGGGGTATGCTACTTTAGAAATTAAAGAAGCAATCAAAAACAACAAAAAAGTGCATCATGTTGTTGGAAAAGGTTGGACAACAGGGATGACTAAGCTTTTCTTTAAGGTTGAAGATAATTATGAAAGTTATTTTGATAAAGAGACCGGGAAACCCTATCAATTTGTACGAAAAATTAATGAAGGGGGTTACACCAAAAATCAAGAAGGCTTTTTTAATCAAGGGAATAACACTGTTTTAGTCAAAGACTACAAACATAAAACAGAAACTACTGCTACAGTTCCAGAAGAAGTTCAGGATATTGTCTCTTCTTTTTACTATTTGAGAAATCATCCCAAAATAGATAAATTGAAACTCAACGAATCCATCGCAATTGATATGTTTTTTGATGGTGAAACCACAAAGTTTAAGTTAAAATTTTTAGGTAGAGAAGATATAAGCACTAAATTTGGAAAAGTTTCGTGTATGATATTTCGACCTTATGTTCAAGCCGGAAGAGTTTTTAAGGAAGAAGAAAGTTTAACCGTTTGGATATCAGATGATGATAACAAAATTCCTATCCGTGTAAAAGCAAGTTTAGCTGTAGGATCATTAAAAGCAGACATTGAAGCCTTTAAAGGACTAAAGAATTCATTTAAAATCAAAGTAAATTAATAATGGAAATTACCCCAAAAATCCAAGAACAATTAAATCTATTGAATGATAAGTTTGAAGCTATCAATCAAAATACATCTACCCATTTAGAAGGCCTACTTTGGGCAAAACCCATAACCTATTGGGATTATATCCAAACCGATGCATTGCTTAGTTTGCAAACACAACGAACTACATTGCCAGACGAAATGGTTTTTGTAATGTATCATCAAGTGAACGAATTGTTGTTTAAAATGATTCTTTGGGAAATGGACCAATTGTGTCATAATAATCAACCTTCAACGGAATATTTCACTGAAAAACTAGGAAGAATTAGTCGCTATTTTGACATGCTCACGACTTCTTTTGATATTATGAAAGACGGAATGGAGCCCGAACAATACCTCAAATTTAGAAACACGTTAACTCCTGCTAGCGGATTTCAATCGGCGCAATATCGGTTGATCGAATTTTCTTCAACCGACTTAATTAACCTAATTGACAACCGTTTTAGAGCTTCGATTGATCGAAATACACCTTATGAACATGCTTTGGAACATTTGTATTGGCAAGCGGCAGGTAAAGATTATCATACGGGTGAAAAATCTTATTTATTAAGTGAATTCGAACGAAAATACAAGAAAATATTTTTGGAATACATGGAAGAATACAACACCATCAATTTATGGCGAAAATTCAAACAACTTCCTGAAGCAGATCAAAAAAATCCAAATTTAGTTGCAGCCATGCGTCATTATGATGTTACTGTAAATATTACTTGGGTAATGGGGCATTTTAATGCGGCTAAAAAATATATAGAAAGTGTTCCAGGTAATCACGAAGCAACAGGGGGCAGTGATTGGAAAAAATACATGTTACCAAAATATCAAAAACGAATTTTCTTCCCAGAATTATGGTCTGCAGAAGAAATTGAAAATTGGGGCGCAGAATAACATTTGAAAAAGAACGACATTGAGATATTTAATCATAACATTTCTTTTCCTCTCTTTTTTTACTTCCTGTAATTCAAAAGACGAAAAAGAAGCAACTAAAATAGCTAAGAAAGAGCCTATAATTAAAGATTATGGGTTTACTTTTAATGATTACAAAGTGATAAGAGACACTATTCGATCTGGAGATACGTTTAGTGCGCTTTTAGAAAAATTCCCTTTAAGAGACAGTCTTACGATTCATCAAGTAACTGAAAAAGTTAAAGATTCATTTAATGTAAGGAGAATTAAAGTAGGCAAACCCTATATTCTTTTTTTAGACAAGAAAAAGCCCAATACACTAAAAGCACTAGTCTATATTGAAGACCGAATACAATATACTGTTGTCGATTTTAGAGATTCTTTAGTGGTATCAAATAAGCAAAAACCAACACGCATCAAAAGAAGAGTAGTTGCTGCCGAAATTAATGGATCACTTTCTGAAACATTAAGTAATGCCGGAGTTAGTCCTGCATTAGCTCCTAAGTTAGCAGGAATTTACGCATATACAATTGACTTCTTTAAAATTCAAAAAGGAGATAAATTTGCTGTAACGATCAATGAAAAATATATGGAAGATTCAATCTATATTGGAGTTGAAAGTATCGAAGCTTCTTATTTTGAACATAAAGGAAAAAAAATATTTGCATTTCCCTATAAGTTGAATGAAAACCAAAAGAAAGAAGATTATTACGATGAAAATGGTAAAGGATTAAAAAGTATGTTTTTAAAAGCGCCTTTAGATTATTTCAGAATTTCGTCTCGTTTCTCGGGGCGTCGTTTTCATCCGGTTCAAATGCGATTTAAAGCCCATAATGGAACAGATTATGCAGCGCCACACGGAACGCCTATTAAAACAACCGCTTCTGGCGTAGTAGAAAGAACGGGTTATACTGCTGGGAATGGAAATTTTGTAAAAGTCCGTCATAGTTTAACCTATGCAACTCAGTATTTACACATGTCAAAAATTTTAGTTCGAAATGGTCAAAGCGTTTCACAAGGTCAAACTATAGGAAAAGTAGGAAGCACCGGATTAGCTACCGGGCCTCATGTGTGTTATCGATTTTGGAAAAATGGTGTTCAAGTGGATCCATTGAGATTAAAATTACCCAATACGGAACCCATGGGAAAATCAGATAAACAAAAATATTTAAGCTATATTGCGCCCCTAAAAAAAGAGTTAGACAGTATAACCGCACTAAAATTTAAGGAATAATGGCACTTCAATCGATCAATCCAACACAAACTAATGCTTGGAAAAAATTACAAGCGCATTTTGGAACTATGAAAAACGTTCAAATGCAAAATCTATTTGCAAATGAACCCGCTAGAGCCGAAAAAATGCACATTGAATGGCAAGATTTTTTAGTAGATTATTCTAAAAATATTATTTCGGAAGAAACCATTTCTTTATTACAGGAACTCGCTAATGAAGCGCAATTAAAAGACGCCATTACAAAATATTTTGAAGGAGATATCATTAATCAAACTGAAAATAGAGCCGTTTTACATACCGCTTTGCGTGCTAAAGAAAACGCTTCTGTTAAAGTAGATGGAGTTAACGTAATGCCTGAAATTTATTCGGTAAAAAATAAAATTAAAAACTTTTCCAACGAAATTATATCTGGTCAACGAAAAGGATTTTCTGGAAAACCATTTACCGATGTTGTAAATATAGGAATTGGTGGTTCAGATCTTGGTCCGGCAATGATTGTTGAAGCCTTGCAATATTATAAAAACGACTTGAATGTTCATTTTGTTTCTAATGTAGACGGCGACCATGTAAATGAAATACTTAAAAAAGTAAATCCAGAAACTACATTATTTGTAATCGTTTCAAAAACCTTTACTACACAAGAAACATTGTCAAATGCCGAAACCATAAGAAGTTGGTTCTTGCAATCGGCAACACAAGAAGATGTGGCAAAACATTTTGTAGCGGTTTCTACAAATATTCAAAAAGTAACCGAATTTGGTATTCATCCAGAAAATATTTTCCCAATGTGGGACTGGGTTGGCGGACGTTTTTCTTTATGGAGTGCTGTTGGGCTATCAATTAGCTTGGCCGTTGGATTTGATCATTTTGATCAATTATTACACGGCGCTCATGAAATGGACGAACATTTTAAAAACGAATCTTTCGATAGAAATATTCCGGTTACCTTAGCTTTATTGAGTATCTGGTACAATAATTTTTTTGGTGCAGAAAGCGAAGCGTTGATTCCTTATACCCAATATTTGCAAAAATTAGCGCCTTATTTACAGCAAGGAATTATGGAAAGTAATGGTAAAAGCATTGGAAGAGACGGAAAACCAGTAAATTATCAAACCGGAACTATTATTTGGGGCGAACCAGGGACTAATTCTCAACACGCTTTTTTCCAATTAATTCATCAAGGGACAAAGTTGATTCCAACCGATTTTATAGGATTTAAAGAGTCATTATATGGAAATAAAGACCATCATGATAAATTAATGTCCAATTTCTTTGCGCAAACAGAAGCTTTATTAATGGGTAAAACCAAAGCGCAAGTACAAGCGGAATTCCAAAAACAAGGAATTTCGGGTGACAAAGCCGATTTTTTATTGCCCTACAAGGTATTCTCTGGGAACAAGCCTACAAACACACTTTTAATCAAAAAATTAACCCCTGCTACATTAGGCGCTTTAGTTGCTTTATACGAGCACAAGATTTTTGTACAAGGCGTTATTTGGAATATTTTCAGCTATGATCAATGGGGAGTAGAGTTAGGTAAACAGCTGGCAACAAGTATTTTAGACGAAATTGTAGATAATGTTCCGCAAAGCCATGATGGTTCTACTTCTTTTTTATTAAATAAGTACAAAAACTAGTTCAATATTTTAAGAATATAGTCTTAAAACATATTTTAAGCGAAAGAAAATCTTTAGTTAACATTTTTTTTAGTTTTTTATTGTCAAAAATGTGTTTGTTAACATTAACTTAACATTAGACTTAAAATCTTGTAGCAACTTTGCACAAAATATTTTAAAAACATATCCAAATGAAAATTTTTAAAAATGCTTTACTTTTTGGGTTCTTCTTTTTAACAACCCTAACAGTATTTTCACAAGGTAATACTAATTCATCTATCAACGGTCAAATAGTTGATGGTCAGGCTTTTGGTATACCAATGTCAAATGTTGTTGCAGTTCACGTTCCTTCAGGGACAAAGTATGTTGCTTCAACTGATTATGATGGATTTTTCAGAATCTCAAACATGAGAGTTGGAGGACCATATAAAATTACTTTTAGCTACGTAGGTTTTAAAACACAAGAAGTGGAAAACATTGTTTTGCAACTTGGTGATTCTCAAAGTTTTAAAATTGTTTTAGAACAAGAAGCAAATGAATTAAAAGAAGTAGTTGTTGTTGCAACAAAAAGTGCTTTTAATTCAAGAAAAACAGGAGCTCAAACAATTATCGATTCTAAGAAAATTAATGCGCTACCTTCTTTATCAAGAAATATAGCAGATTTCGCTAGACTTACGCCTCAGGCGCAGTTAAGAGGAGATGATGTTATTTCAATCAGTGGACAAAACAACAGATACAATGCTATCTATATTGATGGTGCTGTAAATAATGATGTTTTTGGATTAGCAAGTAATGGAACTAATGGTGGACAAACAGGAGTTAGTCCTATTTCATTAGACGCTATCGAACAATTTCAAGTTCAAGTAGCGCCATTTGACGTAAAAATTTCTGGATTTGCTGGAGGTGCAATTAGTGCCATCACTAAATCGGGAACTAATAATTTTGAAGGTTCTGCTTATTATTTAAATAGAAATGAAGGATATGCAGGGAAAACACCTCCAAGCTTAGTTGCTGCTGGTGGATCAAGAGAAAAATTAGCCGAGTTTAACGCTACCACTATTGGGGTAAGAGCTGCAGGTGCTATTAAAAAAGATAAGTTGTTTTATTTTATCAACTATGAAAGACAAGACAACGAAACACCACAACCTTTTGACATCAATAATTATGTTGGAAATGTAAAGAACCTAACTCCAAGTGCTTCTGTTGTTGATGGGATTGAGTTTTTAAGAAATAATTTAGTTACACGATTTGGATACAATCCAGGAGCTTACACTAATAATTTTGCAACCTTAAAAAGTGATAAGTTTATTGCGAAAATTGACTGGAACATTAATGACAATCATAAATTAGCATTAAGACATAGTTTAGTAAAAGCAAACGATGTTTCTCCTTCAAGATCTACAGCAAGTTCTATAAATTTTATGGCAGGCGCAATTGATTTTCAAACTACTACTAACTCATCTTCATTAGAATTGAATTCAAGATTTGGTAATAAATATGCGAATAACTTAGTAATTGGATACACTACTGTAGAAGATGATAGAAATCCTTTTGGATCACCTTTTCCAAATGTGGAAATTGTTGATGGATCTGGAAGAATTTTCTTAGGTTCTGAGCCATTTTCAACTGCTAATTTATTGGAGCAAAAAACACTTACAGTTACAGATAATTTTGAAATTAATTCAGGGAAACATACCATTACTATTGGAACTCACAATGAATTTTCTTCGGCAAAAAATGTTTTTGTAGGTAGAAATTTCGGATACTACCGATTTTCTAATGTGAATGATTTCATTAATAATGCAAAACCAAACAGATTTAGATTAGGATATTCATTAGTAGGTGGAGATGGAGATGCTTCTCAAGGAGCTGCTGAATTTGATGTAATGCAATTTGGAGGATATGTTCAAGATGAGTTCAGAGTAGCAAACAATTTTAAACTGACTTTTGGTATTAGAGCTGATGTACCAGTTTGGGATAGTTATATAAACAATGCTGATTTCAACAACAGAACTATTCCATTACTTGAGGCTGCGGGTAAAGATTTACAAGGCGCTAGAGTAGGAGATCAAATCAGTACTAAGGTGCATTTATCACCACGATTAGGATTTAATTATGACATTAATGGAGATAAAAAAACTCAGATTAGAGGAGGAGTAGGTATATTTACTTCTAGATTGCCATTAGTATGGCCAGGTGGTGCTTATAATAACAATGGAGTAACTCAAGGTGCAATTGATATCAATGGGGCTACAAATGCTTTAATGCCTTTATTTGATCCAAATACTTCGGTAGCTAGTCAAATTGTGAATCAAAACAATGCTAATTTAGGACCACTTCCAGGAAACCCAGGAGCTCCAGGTCAATTTTCGGGAAATATAGATTTATTTGCAAGAAATTTTAAATTACCTCAAGTTTTCAAAGCGAGTATTGCGGTAGATCACAAGTTACCTTTTGGAATTTTGTTTTCAGGAGATTTTACATATAACGATAATATTACAGCAATCAAATATGAAAATCTAAATATTCAAAACCCTACAACGAGATTAACAGGAGCAGATACACGTCCGAGATATAATGCAAATGTTAGAGTTGACAATACCTATCAAGGGATTTATTTAGCTTCAAATACTTCAGAAGGGAAGGCATGGAATGCGTCATATACATTATCAAAAACTTTCACAACAGATAAATTAGATATATTTGTTCAAGGAACACACGCTTATGGAGAATCAACGGTTTTATTTGACGCTACTTCTTCTCAAAACAGTTCACAGTGGAACAATATTGAAACGGTTAATGGTTCTAATAATATAGGCGGAGTCTCAAGATCTGACTTTGATCAAGGTAACAGAATATTAGGAATTACTTCATTAACTTACAAATGGAACAATAATTTAAAAACCAAAATTGGTTTCTATTATGAAGGAACTGAAGGTACACCAATAAGTTATGTATATAATGATAATGGGAATTTATTGAGAGATTCATTTTCAGAATCAGCATTAATGTATGTACCAGCAAGTCAATCTGAAATTAATCTTGTAAGCACTACAGGCGGTTTAACTGCTCAACAACAATGGGATGAGTTAAACGCTTTCATTGAAGGAAATGATTATTTAAGAAGCAGAAGAGGACAGTATGCTGAAAGAAATGGTGATCGTTTAAAATGGAGTCATGTTATTGATTTAAAATTTGCTCAAGAAGTTTCAGTAAATGTTGGAAAAAGAAAACACTCGTTCGAAATTACTGCAGACATTTTCAATTTTACAAACATGTTAAATAAAAACTGGGGAAAACGTTACTTTGCTAACTTTGACCAAGTACAACTTGTTGACCATGTTGGTTTCTTAGCAGATGGAACCACTCCAACTTTCAGATATAATCCTGATGCAGCAAAACAACTTAATCAAGTTGATGATGCAGGAGTAAATTCTTCAAGATGGCAAGCTCAGTTAGGTGTTCGTTATACATTTAACTAATTTAATAATATACAATTTAAACCTCTCACTCATTTTTTTGAGTGAGAGGTTTTTTTATTTCCTATATTTGTAATTCACAAAAAACAATAAACTATGTACAGCACTATTCTTTCCCTTCACTCTACTGTAGCTTACGCAGCATTAGGAGTATTGTTATTAGCGGTAATCAATGCCATTTTAGGCGTAACTTCTAAAAGTTTATTTAAACCAAAAGACAGATCGATTTCATTAGTAGCTTTAATTGTTTGTCATGTTCAATTGTTAGTAGGTTTACTACTGTATTTTGTTTCAGATAAATTTGAACAATGGTCATTATTAGGCATGAAAATAATGAAAAACAGCGAATTAAGACAACTACTTGTAGAACACCCTTTGACCAATATTATAGCAATCGTTTTGATTACTATCGGTTGGTCTAAACATAAAAAAGAAGAAAGCAATAACGGTAAGTTTAAAAAAATTGCCTTATTTTACTTGTTAGGATTAGTACTTTTATTAGCAATGATTCCTTACAAACAATGGTTAGGATAAGCAACTTTCAAAAACCCCATAAATGAAACAATTACGTTATATAGTTCCATTACTCATTCTCATTATAGCTATTAGTAGTTTCTCTGATTCAGATAAAAATTTGATCAGAGAAACCGCTAAAAGGGATAGTATCAAAAAACAGGATTCACTCGCCAATGTTTTAGCAAAAAAACAGGATTCATTATCAAGAATCAAATTGACACCCTA
>JACCDI010496660.1_pt1 | contig 12018 bp, 12 predicted proteins | sample 7442791 | NCBI WGS metagenome assembly JACCDI01 (sample SAMN15323434, study PRJNA562643) | freshwater metagenome | isolation source: river surface water | place: USA:Blue River Watershed | collected 2017-08-15
CTCCGTTGATGTTAGATCTTTACCGGAAATCAAATTCTGCCAAATGGATTGCCTCTTTTTGGATTCGATCCCTGCGATGCATTCCACGGGAGGCTGTTTCACTGGAGGGCAGTAGTGATGATAGAAAAGGCACGGGCAATCCATGCAATGTTCATCGCATTCGCCCCCCATGGTTTCACTTTGATTGTTGCATTTGGTTTCGTCATCCTTCACCTCATTCCAGTCTACGGACAAATTATGGCTTGCCCTCACAAGCATCTCGGCTGTCCTCGCCGCTTGCATGACGTCCATCAAACCCTCGGTGTCTCCAGCTTTCAATTCAGCTAATAGTCCCTCGTCTGGTAATAAATAATGGCGACATATTATGTGAAGTAGGGTTCGTTTTTGCTGTCCATGGGAATTGACCCAATAACGAAGTTGTGTGGAGTCACCTGGTGGTAAAACACCATGTTGAGGGTTACTTCGTTGCTCATCGCTATTCGCCCCATTTTTCCCATTCCCAAGTATCGATTCTTCCGTTTTTGTGACATCCTTCCACCTGTGATCATCTTGATTTTCAATTTTGCTACGCTTATAGTTTCTCCATTTTCTCAAAGCATACAACTTTTTCACGTCATGAAACCAGGCATCCTCTTCTGGAGAGTCCTCCATTCGCATGGCAATTGTCCTGTCCAATTGAAGTGCTTCTTGGATGGCCTTCCAATCGCGATTTTTCAAAAGGTCTATGAGGTCATTCATGCTGGGTCTGTTGAAGGTCAAGATTTTCTCATGGTGGCAGGGGCAAGTGCAGCCCGGGATGCACACTTGGACAGATTTTGAGTGCATCGTCGCTGCAAAATGAATAATTGCGTATTGAAGGTCTTGACTTAATATATATTATAAAACTTCAGTGTCCTGGGCTTGAATTGGGCGTGTGGCACAGAAAGCGTGAGCTTGAAATTTTTTTACAAGTGTTGTAAAACATACCATATCCTATGTGAACCAAGCTAATCCGTAAAAATAATCTTCTTTCTTGTGCATGCTGAAGGTACGATACAATAAAATTTTAATAATAAAATACATACCATACCTAGTATAAGACCATCTACCGACGTAATCACCATCATGAGAAAAAGCAAGGGAAAACAAACTCACCATGATGGGATCTATCAGACAAGAAAGTCGAAAACACAACAAAATGGTGGAAACGACTTACTAAAAACGCACCAATTAAATCAATAAAAATGTAGGAGTTGATACTGGATTAATTTTGTCTTACTATAATTGCTAGAATAAAATGAAGTATCAATATATTTGCTGTTCACAATGCATAATGCATGGATGAGGAACATGACATTGTGAGACTAGCATGCCACCACCAACAGTCTCACAACATCAATTCACCAACACCTCAGCCCTCACACCGCCCATGGTCACATAGCTGATGAGCAAGGGAGAGGAATGGTTAAAAGATGCATGAGGTGGAGCAGCATTGCTGTAACCACTATTTTCAGTGGTTTTGTTGATTCTGCCCAATAGAGGAACCTCAGACTCAAGCCACCCAAGTATATCACCTCAAAAAGGTCCAGAACCTTCCATTTGTGATTTGGAAAGAATATTATATCATTCTGGAAGAGGAGGTTCCTGTGCTTTGTCAGTTGTGTTGAATTCTGTGGTCATTAAATGGCATGGTTGTGGCCGACTTATTTTTGCTTTTGCCTGTTTTTGATCAAAATTCGAATTTTAAGGCGGTGAACATGCCATTGGAAAGATAAATTAAAGTTAATTCAGCTGACTATAAATGGTACTTTTACAAAGTGGAGTAAACTTGTATTTAATGTTTATGAATTTGATGTGTATTACCTCATTTTTGCCTCTAGCCAAAAGTAATCCACACCAATGCAAAAATAATCAACTCCATATTTTGATATAAATTTTTAAAAGAGATATGATGATTCATTTGTGAATGTTTACATTATTTTAAAATGTTCCATCTTATGGAAAATTTCACAAGGATTTCAAAAACGAAACTATGACTGTATGGTTCATATGTTTTCAAATGTAAAATGAATGATAATAAAATAAAAATAAAAATGAAAATTGGGAAAATTTTTACAAATTGGCTTCAGTTTATCATAAATTTCACCATGTCTTGCAAACCATGTATATGAGTATGTTGATTCAAACAGGGCTACTGAGCCAATTGGTGAATTTCTGATCAGATGTGTGGGACCACTCCCAGGTTTAATAAATTAGAGGGATGTGTGGTGGGTAAAACAATATTTCAAGTCCAGTGACTTTGTAGAAAGTTTCATATGCAATTAAAATTAACTCAAAAGTCATAAGGAATATTGTATGATCCCAAGTACATATCCCCATTGGTTAAGTTGCTACACAGTTTTGCAAATTGGCAATTAATAGTATTGATTCCCTTGGGCAAATTTTTACTCATGACTAATTCTGCTGGTCAAAATTCTTTTTGGAGCTTTTCTAACATCATTCTCTTGCAACCTTTGATGATCCTCTAGTAATATTATAAAACCTTGCTGTCAATATTTGTGACTGCTTTTTTATCAATAGATTTTTAGCATTTTTTACACATTAGTCAGAAGGTTTTGCAGTGTTGATGATTGATAATATTGTCTCATATGATTCTTTATACATACATAAGAACACAAGAGAGCAAAAAGTATGTCTTATTCTTTGATCATGGAATTAAACTAGACAACTTGGGGCAACACATGCAATCCAACAAAAATCTCTCTTTGGCATCTCATCAGTCCACAGTTCAAATTATGTGAAAAATTGTCCCAATAGTAAAAGTGCAATGAGCTTTTGAATGATGATCATTAGAAAGCTTGGGAAAACATATGCAATCAAAAATAACTCTATGTGAAACCATATCAGTCCAGAGTTCAAGCTTTGTTGAAAAATATTACCCCAGTATTCAAAGTGCTATGAACTTTTTGAATGAATCTAGACTTCAAAATTATATGCTAATGTCAACATGATCTTGTCATTGTCCAATATTGTAGAGAAATTGACACTAATTTTGCTAATATTTTTGTTTCCATACACCAGGAGTGGAAGTGGACCTGCCTTTGGAATAAAGTTCTTTTTCATTATAAGAGACTTTGTGAGAATAACTATTGTTTAAAAGTCTGGTCTCCATGTGACACCACAACAAAAACCATTAGTCAAAAATAACACCCAAGCAACTTACTAGAGGCAAATAAAAAATCTAAGTTTTCATAATTTTTTCATGTATGAAATCTTTCAATCAAAAATCAAGGGGAATTTATTGTATTATGGAGGATTCATTTCATACTCCATATTGATTTTTTCAAAATTCTCACTCTAGAGCTTCAGACAAAATGAAGGTATGTTTCATTGAACCAGCATTATTTCTATTTCATGAAATGATTTCGACAAATGTCACTGTATCAACAAATAATAAATTTACAAAAAATACATCATGTAGAAGAGATTTATGATGATATGAGGCAAGCATATTTTAGGCCAGCTTATTGAATGAGCTATGGATATGCTATAAAATTTACAACAAATTTTGAAACAATAAGGCTGTAGCTGCTGAAGTTTAAATGAAAAATCAAGATAAGGGGGGTAGTATGTAAATCTAACAATGCTCATTGGAAGAATGGATGCAAGTATTCATTTAGTACATGATTGATGCAAGAGTTTGTGCATCATATACTGAGGAGATGTCATATCTATGGATAGTTGTGGAGGCAGTAAATAGACTTACAAAATTTACCACTGAGTCCTGCTCATATCACACTAAACAATAATCAATAGCAAGAGATTGCACATCCATTAGTAGTATTGATTTTCAAATATGAACTGGGTAAATTGATGAATTGTTGATTTCAAGAAGTAAGCTTTCCAAAGCTGGTGTTGGGTGAAAGAATTTATCCTGTGGTAGGACAAACAAATTTGAATCAAACTGTCAAGTACTGTCAGAATCATTTGTTTGGATCTCAAAAATTTCAATTGCACATATGGGCATTGTCAGACTATCTTACCTTTGAAGCCAAAGATCTGCAACATGGTTAGAAAATGACCTTTTGAACAATAGGTTTGTGTTTTGGGACAATGTAAGCATACATTTACAACATTTGCTGTTAACATATCCAAATGTAAACTCTAGAAGTACAACTTTTCCCACTCACAGATAAGATCAGTATTAGAATTTTTATTTTGATTTCAACAATGTTCTAATCATTGTGTTGAGGTTTCTATTTGTGTTGAATGTGTTTTTGGGATGTTGAGGCAACAATGGGGAATATATAAAAAGCAATGTCAGCAGATTTTAAGGCATGCAAAATTGTTGCATATTTGATAGCATTAGCAACACTGTACAACTTTGCCTTCATGAATCATCAAAACAAGGATATAAATAATCTTGTAACAGACAACAATGCTGTGGATTGAATCAAGGATTGTAACAACAATGATCAACTGATAAGGATAGTATAAAAGTGTGATTGATGAACAGATCAAGATTTCATCAGGGAAGGAAATCATTTGCAAACATATGCAGCAGATGATAAAAGATTACATAATCATATTGTTAAAACACACATGCGACATCCAAAATTTAGCACATAACGATTGGTGACATTAATTTGTGCATGAAGATCAATTACAAACCAGAAAAACAATGAGGGATACATTAGATTCCCCCTAACATGACCATGATATATACATTTTTGTTAACCTTGTCAAGATGCTGTGCTTTAACTGATTTGGCTGCAAAAAGGTTTGTTGGAGTTAATGCCACAATAGTTAATGCTGTTCAATTTGTCTTGTCGTGTTTTTATACATAGCAGCAGTAAATGTAGGAGCATGACACCATAAGTTCTGAGCCACTATGATATCTTAAGTGGAGTTGCACCACTGAAAAAATTATGCCTCAAAACCATAAAGTACAAAGTGACAGAAAAATCATCTTCAGTTGCAAAACAACATCATTATAACCAAATTTATTTTTTTCTGCTTTTGTTAGAACAACTATGATTCATTTTTACAGAGATTCTTCTAGATCTGGCATTTTTCATTTTGACCAATCTACTAAATAATTTTACAATGCTCAACACATTTTGGCACAATCATTATATCATATGACCAGCCTGTGTCATGACTCTGTTTGATGAAATTGGTATGAATAGTCCATTCGCTTGTGAGACCAAGCCAAATCCAAGCAACCAATTTTATTGAATAATGTTGCTACCTAGTGCTCTCTAGATTGAACTCTGTAAGAAAATTCTCTTTTGCCTGCAGATTTGAGCAAGTAATAATGGCAGTTTGTTCCTCTGTAATGAAACAAAGTACATGTTAAACCAATTAGTGTTTATCTCTTGCCCCAAGAGGTTCTGCCTGGCATCTGAGTATGCACTATTTTGGGTTGATTGTAGCAAACTTAAATTTTGTGTCTATGGCTCATTTGAAAATTTTACAGTTCATTTCCTGTTCCAGTGATCAAAGAGGTTGATTTAGGTCATTATCCCACTGTTTGGCTAAAATAATTACCTAAATTTCAATACTATGCTTATCATCTCTCTCTATCCATGTTACCATTTGTCCCCTTTCATTTGGAGAACCATCTATGGCACATGACACATGCTCTAGTTAATAAGCCAATGCATTCTGGAATTCCAGAAGCATTTCAAATTGTTCCACAGGAACAACTATGTCCCAGATTCTATCAGTTGGGCATGTGTAACAATAAATCTTGTAGGAAAGGACACATGAAATGACTTTTTGATGACACAAGATGAGTTCAGCAGAGAATCTATTGTATCTGTGCATTATAGTAACACCATCATTGATTTATGTATCATGGATTTCACATAGCTTCTTGCAATGCAATCTTCTACAAGACCAAGACAACCAAGTGTTTTTTGGTCCTCCCCATATTGCTGAGTAAGTATTGAACATCATTTTTATGCATTGAGAGGATCTTGTTGTTTCTAGTTTCTAATGTAAGATCTAAAAGGTAAAAGTTATTTTGCTTTGAATACTTTTTATTTTGAAGAATTAATTGAACATAGAGTTGAAATAACTCTTTTCATAATTTTATTGTAATTTTAGTCAATTATTATGTTGCATTTCTATATCAAAGTGAATCTAATGGTAAAATGAAATTACATTTTTCATGCAAATTATGGGCACTTGTTAATTTCCATCATTTGTCAAAAGAACTTGATCATCATTCTCCAATCACACTTTATGAAGAATCTTCTTTCTATTTCATACCCATAATCATAATTACTTGTAAAGCACACAATCATGACAATTTATTGGAAATATAAAGACAAGTGTACAAGGAAACTACTTGTTTACACCCATGTTCATTCACAGTGGACACATACACATTGGAAATTTTCAAAACAAGGAAGAATATAACAGATCACAAGAAGAATGTGATTATATTCCTCACATTCTTTATTAATGAATAAATGTTTTCTACCAGGCAAGATTGACATTGAAGGCGCAGTGGTTGTTTAAGAGTTCAGATTCTTCCAGTTGATTATTTTCTTGTTGATATATTGGGTAAAAAATTAATGATTCTAAGATTTAAACAGCAAAAGGCATAAACAATCACTTTAATTTCTGTAATGCTTGGAATTGCTATCAGTAGAACAATTGATTAAAAATCTATAACATAATGGTGGTTCTTTTCATTTTCAATACTGAAAGGTACAATATTTTTTTACTCAACCAGTCAACAGTCATAAATGCTATGATCCTTTACACAATCAGCAAACACGTAACATGGAAACCACATATAGTTTTGACCTTATATTTTCATTTGTTTCACCATTATCTAGTAGATTTTTTGACATTAATTCTATTATTTGGTTTTTAATGAATTTATGAATTCTTCAAGAAATTGTTGTCAAAATCAATCACAAAAAAGTTTTTCCACTCAAAATCTACAATCTAAGGGCTTGCATGATATGTCACCATTTCATCTGATCGAGTTGCTTTGCATTTGATAGACCCTTGAATAGAAAATTAACCATAGCTACAAATTTTTGTCACTTCTTTCAGCACCACAATAATTTTTTTGTGTTGACTTGATTCAAAACGCTTGTTTTTCCTTCAATCCATGCCACTTCACAGTTTGATTGCTATCCTCTGGTTAATTTGGGATTATGAATTGGACTCATGTTGCAATTTGCCATGTATGATCCTATTAACCATGCCATTTCACATTATGATTATGATCCTCTGGTTTATTTTGATTTATGGATTGAATGTATGTTGCCATTTGCCATGCATTATCCAGAGTAGTAACAGCATTATCTTCATTTTCAAAAGAATTTTGAACAATTTTTTCTTTTCTCATGAATTGTTGTATGCTATGATGATAATTTTTGCATTGTAGTTGCAAGTGACAACCTGAGAAGTGAAATTAACAGCATTTCATTGTATGCTTGCCAATGGATGCTTGACAAGAGATTGTAGGACAATTTCTCCTTTTCCACTATTGAAATTCATTTCTGATCAATGTAGGTTCACAAATATGTAGGGATATTAGATAATGCATGATATTTTAGACTATTTGGATTGTTTCAACTTTGGCATAAAATATCTTGAGATTTTTTCCTGTATTTTAACCACATTTTGATAATGTGCATTTCAGACCAAGGATAGTCACTGTGAAGCCATTTCTCATATCAAAATAATTTGTTTTAATAGTTTTCATCTCTGACAGCAAAAGATTAGTCTTTTCACAATTTTATTTCAACTATTCTTGTCCAGATGTAGGTTCATTTACAATAATAAGAGAAAGTAAATTAGAAGGCCTTTTATCCACCCTTGTTTGTGTTGCTGGTGATACATCTTGTAACCATGAGAAGGGCAAGGTTCCTTTCTGACTGCCTCTTTGTAAGGTGACGTATGCTGTGATGAAGTTCATTTAGTTAATTCTTGTTGGCTTTGTTCTGATTCTCTCTACCAATCACATCAGTGAGTGTAGAAATAATTGTTTCTTACCTAATATTTCTAAATGTGTGAAACCGTTCAGCTGGAATCATACTTTATATCACTCATGTGTCATTGCACATGGGAACTTTTTCAACATCAAACACATTAATATTTATGTGCTTTGGTATCTCTTTCATTCTTCTATCATTGTCTATATTTTTCATCTTCCTTCATCTTTGATTGTGTTGATTGGCATTCCAAAGCAATCATCAAATGTACATTTTTATTTACAAAAAATCAACATATGTTTCCATGAATGTTGAAATTCACACAAAGATTGTTATTCCCAACAGCATCTCCAAAAACAATGTCAATCCATTGTCTAAAAACTACATTTTCATTGAATTTTTGTGCTTATCCTGTGTGGCTGATGAACATGATTACTTTCGGTTGATATGGTTGATATGTGTGATTGATTGAGGCATCATCAAAGTCCAAGCTTGATACTGTCTTTGAAATTCTAATTGAATATCTCCAATGTGAACATGACAAGAGCAATCTATATAAGTCAGACTACAACTTGATGTAAAATATCTTCAATGGGAGAGGGAAGTCTTTTGGCAAGTGACAAAACCTATTTCTTTTAGACAAAATGTCTATCATGTTTGGATATCTTCACATAAAGTGTGTCATATGATTTGAATGCCATTGAAAATATTGAATCCCTATATAAAAATTCTTCTTTCATCAGTTCTTTGCTACATATCATCAAGAATCAAAAAATTGTTATTTTTGAAATTACTTATTGGAATAATACCTTTGGATTTGTTTGACAATGTTGATATTCTACCAATTGGTGCCAGTCCTAATGATGAAAGCATATAAATTTTCTTTTGACAACATTTTTCTTGGTGTAACAAAAAAACCTTATCAGTGGCCATATACCAGCAAATTATACATTATACAAATAAAAGGACAAGAAAAATCTTATCAGCCATTTTCAATCACAAAATGTTTTATTCATTATTCTATACCAACTAAATAACAATCAAATACCAAATCACACTCCAAATTAATATTAAAAAGCATTTACTAAATCATCTACCAAATCAAAAATTTTAACGGCAAACATGTACAGGATCTATTTACTTGATTTTTAAATTTACAGCTCAAACGTCAAAATCATTCATGTATTATTTTTTAATTTTGCTTTTTAGCTGCATTAAATTTGGTATTTTTCCTGTCGAACCTAATTCATTAGGAACTATGAATTTTGGGGTAATCTATAATATTAAATACTATTTGGCAATATTGATTGAATTCATTTGGTTTTTCTATTATGTTTTGGTGTTGTTGCTTATATTGTAACAGCCTTCACAAATTATTTATTTAGTTGCAAACTGCAGTGTACTTTTACACATATTGACATGTATTGATCTTTCAATGATTCATGAATTTATCACTTACTTTTACCAAATGAATCAGTATTATTGAGTATTGAGTTACACAATATTAGAGATGCTACAATAAATCTGTTTAAGATTTGGTATTGAATACTTACTCACCTCCCTTTGGTTTTTCCTCACTTCTTGCAGTATTCACATTAATTGAATCTATGAATTACATCAATAAAATTATCAAAATGAAACAATCATAGTAGCCATTGTTTAAAAAATTTGTTAGGCATTATTCAGAATTTGTAATACTTTGAACAAACATTGCACACTTTCTTCTGTTCTGCTCTATATCCTGATGATGAGACCATTTTTAACTGTTGAAAGGTGAATTTGCCCATGATATTTAGAACAAATGAAAACATAGCAAACATGCAAAATGATACATTGTAAACAAGGTGAACCGAATTTGTACACACTAATGTTGAAAATTGATTGACTTACCATTTTTTGTTGTCAAGGTATTATTATCTGTATATTTACAACTTAAGGTGATTACAAACTTGAGGATCAACCAATCTCATTGACAATTTTTACACATCAAATTGACACTTGGTACAGTAATGAACCAGGATAACCTGAGTGTGTCTAGAACCTTATAATACTGACAAAAGCCAAATTTGATTGTTTGAAATCATCAAATAAAAACTGTCCTTGGTGGAAATAAATGAAAAAAATCTTGAGGATCAACCAGTCTCATTGACAATTTCAACATATCAAATTGACACTTGGTACAGTGATGAACTGGGATAACTTGAGAGTGACCAGAACCTCTCAACACAGATAAAGGCCATATTTGATTGTATAAAATCATCATATATTACTGTCCATGGGGAATATGAATAAAAAGTATTGAGGATTAACCTGTTTCATTGGTAATTTCAACATGTCAAATTTACACTTGGTACAATGATGAACCAAGGGAATCTTAGAGTGGCCTTAACCTTACAACATTGACAATAGCCAAACTTGATTGTATACAATAATCAATTGAAGACTGTCCTTGTAGAATCATAATAATTATCTTTCTTGAGTGTCAACAAACACAATTGAATGCAGAACTTGAATTGTCCTGGGAATCTTGTGGGAGTAATTGATGTTTCGAATTGAGCTGATTGGTCACAGGTAAATGGATATAGCATGATATGTTCACCAAATTTTAAATTGGCTGAAAACAAAACATGATGAAAAAATCAGCTTGCCTCTAGAGAGTCAGCATCATGGTTGGACTTGAGGTGGGACTTCTCATAGAGCGTCCTGAAGGATTTTCAGCCAATTCAAATGCAAATTTAACCATTAATGCTGAAATTGTCAGAGAGATGCAGCACTACAGGGCTGACCAACGCACTGTCAGAGAGAAATGGAGAACAAGGTGATGCATGGAGCTACCAGGGGGGAAAGAGTCAAGGAGGCAGTTTACAACAGGAGTTGGCTGCACAAGAAATGGGGGAGAGAGATGGCAGTAAGAGATGCAGGAATTCTACAAAGGGAATGTCAGGGAGAGACAAGGGAGGATGAAGAAAAGAGGAGGCAACAGTAGACAGCATGGGAGGAAAGTGCAGGAGTCATTACAAGGAGACACAGCAATAGGAGATGTTGCCAAGGGCAACAGTGTGAGTGGAAATGACAAGGGGCAACAATGCAGGGGGAGATGGTGACCGGCAATATTATGGGGGAGACAGCAAAGAAAGATGTAGCATAGGGAAATGTTGCAGGTGTAATCTGTGGGAGAAATTACAGGGGGAAACAATAATGGGAGACATCACTGCAAGTGACTTCACAGAGAGAAACTCCAGGAGACATGCTGGGGGAATGTAGATGGGAGTTATTGGGGAGATATATTGTGGGGGAAAACACAACTGGAGACATTGCAGGGGGTGACATTAAGCTGGGAACTAGTGGGAGATATTGATGGGAGACATTGATGTGGAGCAACAACAATGGGAAATGCCATTGTTGGGAGACACCAAGGATTGTGACTATGGAAGAGACAGTGGTGCAAAAGTGGCAGTATGAGACAGCAGGGGAAGAATACATGATTACTTGCATCATTTTTACAGGAGAATCATTGGCATACTTGTTACAATGCATCTAATTTTCTATGAAAAATTATGTCCTTCTATAAACATATATTCCATAGTGATGACAATGTTGATGATATATCTGAGGTATCTAAGAAACATGATCAAAATCTCTAAGAACATGACTATACATGTCAAAAAATCACAGATGGATTTTTCTCAAGAAGGATATAGTTGGTATAAATCAGAAATACCAAAAAGTGGTTGATATAAGATTGTTCTGGTAAACAAACAGTTTATGAAAGACATGAAAATGACCAGAAGCTTGAAACTCAGGTACAAAAATTGCTGTTTATCAAAATCTGGTATTTGACTGGTATATTACCAAAAGAAGATGTGCAAAATTGTAAACTGACCTCTTTTTTTCCTGTATTGTAGATATTGATAAAAATTTATTGGAGATTATCACAGCAAAAAAAAGGTTGCTATACATCTTTATACAGCTTTTTTTTGTATAACGCAGGTATGCCAGATTTGTCATATACCACCTTGTATACCAAAATTTGCAAAAGAATGACTTTTCTATGACTTTCATATACCAAGCACATACC
>JACCDI010677653.1_pt1 | contig 12018 bp, 10 predicted proteins | sample 7442791 | NCBI WGS metagenome assembly JACCDI01 (sample SAMN15323434, study PRJNA562643) | freshwater metagenome | isolation source: river surface water | place: USA:Blue River Watershed | collected 2017-08-15
AAGGCGGTGTCATGGGAGCATTTGGCGATTTTAGCCCATTTAGAGGTACTTAGGTTGCCATCGAAGTGGTCAAACAATTTGTTTAAAAGGATTCTTTGGCGTTCATTAATAGGGGTTTTGTCCATTTTATGCCAAAATTCCGTCTTCACCAGCAAGGTGCGGAGCTGTGAATCTGTTTCTAATAGCGCTAAGTGTACACAGTCTAGAAACCAATGCATCCAATCTGTGATGTCCCCGTCGCTGTGTTGGACTTTTTGCAAGGTGGCATAATAGTTTTTTTTCTGGATCAGCATTTGACTGGACATGCTGTAAAAGCGTTCAGCTGATTTTTCTGATCTGGCCAAAAACAGGTCACTAATCGCTCGGGCGATACGTCCGTTTCCATCGTCAAAAGGGTGTATGATAATAAACCAAAAGTGTGCGACGGCCGCTTTTAGCACGGGATCCATAGGTACATCGCTGTTTAGCCAATCGATGAAAATGTCCATTTCTTGTGAGACCCTGGCGGCTTCTACCGCTACATAATGCACCTTCTCTTTACCCATGGCACCCGATACGATTTGCATTTCTCCCGTCCGGTAGCGGCCCACCTCTATTTTATAGGGACCACTATAACCGGTAGGAAAAAGTGCGGCATGCCAACCGCATAGACGTTCTTTCGTGATAGGACTTAGAAAATTTACCGTTGCATCTAAAACCATATCCACTACTCCATCCACTCTCCTGTCGTCAGTGGCTAATCCACCCGCTTCGATTCCTAATCGAATCGCTACCGAAGATCGAACTTGATCATAGTTTAGGTGTTCCCCTTCAATTTCAGACGATTTCACCACATCCAAAGTCAAGGAGTTCAGCTGGGCATCTTGTCTGGGCATAAACCCGATCGCAGACATTTGGCCAGAAATTTTACCCTGTAATAAGCGAACTTCCCCTAAAAGTAGATTTAGTTCTACTTCTTTCCAGGTGAAATTAGGCCAAGTGGGTGATTGATAGATGTATTTCGCCATGTTCAATTAATTCAATGCGGTAAATATATCGATTATTCTACGCAAAAATGCGTCGATTAAGGAAATTAATCGACGCAAGGTGTTTTTAGGTCTAAAAGCATTTCTATTTAAACCAGTTCCAAAATTTCGAACTAAAAATACTCACAGAGGTCTTATTGTACACTTTGTTATACAGGGCCTTCTTCGGGTTAGTTAACCAGCCATAACCTCTTGGGGCTTTCAGGCCTAGACTATTTTTAGCTATACGGGTCAAAGAGGTCCTAGCCGCAATACTTTTAGAGATCGATACTTTTCTGATACCAAATTTCATATAATCTGTTTTTTCTCAAATTAATTGGAATGATAGATTAACACAATTGATTGACCTTAGCTGGCGGAAAAATAGCTTGTCCCTAAGTGAAAAACTTGTTTAAAACTATATAAAGCAGTATTTTCAAATAAATCAATTCAAATTTCCACAACTTACAATTGAAGGTGAATTGATCACAGCAAATTCAGGTTTCCCAAAACCCTAACTGTCGAATAAAGCATGAAAGTTATTACGTGGAATATAAGAAAAGCAAAAGAGGACAGTTTGGTTTGGCAGATTTTAGAATCACACGATGCTGACATTATACTTCTGCAAGAGGTCTTGAGAATTCCTGAGCACATTCGTTCTTCCTATACTATCGTATTTCGTCCTGCTATATCCGAATCAGGAAAACAGCAGATCTTCGGGACAGCTGTACTTACAAAGTATTCCATCAATCATGAAATTCCTTTAGTTTCTCGTAACGAGTTCGTTCAACAGGAATTAGATTTTTTCAAGGGCAACTTAATTCCTGTTCAACTAATTACGCCAAACAATCAGCTAATTAACGTCATGTCCATTTATTCTCCGCCTTGGACAATTCATCCAAGCCGATACGAAGGAGTAAATGTTAACAAAATCAAATTATCATTAAATAAAAGAATGTGGGCATTTGACATTTTACACGCTTGGCTGAATGATCAGGATAAAGATGCTAATTGGATAATAGCTGGTGATTTCAACTCATCAGAAACCTTCGACTATTTATGGAAAGGTGGACCAATTGGAAGCCTGGAATATATTCAACGATTAGAAAAATTAGGACTCAAAGAATGCTTAAGGCACTACAAGAATGAAATAGTTCCTACATTTAGGAATTCCAAAGGGGGAAAGATCATCCATCAGTTAGACCACATGTATACAAGTTCAAGCTTGACAGAAAATCTAATTCATTGTAAAACGGAGGAGCATGACTTGATCTTCGGCAATAAACTAAGCGATCACTTACCTATCATTTCCACCTTTAATTAATTTTCCATGTGTAGAGGCAAGAACATTTGTTCTGAATTAGGAACTGATTCAAATACTTGGAGTAAGGAAAGTCCCTTGCCTAAGCCTGAGTGGATGAACAAGGAAGTTGATCTATTTATTAGTGCGGTGGAGGCGTATATAGCCGGAAACAAAAGCTTATGCTTAGAGATAATCAGTCAAATACGATCTGATGAGATTACTGAATGGTATATAGAACATGGCCAAATGTCAGGAAGACATCGAAAACTTCAACTAAACATCACTCCTCCTGAAACCATCGATATTAGCCTTCGCGATCCTGTTCGTTCGCCTGCTAAGATCCAGCAAAAAGTCTTTGAAAGAGATGCCTATCATTGTAGGTACTGTGGCGGGAAATTGATTTCGCAAGAATTTCTTAGGTCGTTCATTAAGAGCCTAAACTCTCCCCTATTTTCTAGAGGTGAGACTAATCTCAGCACACATGGAATTATACATATCACCTGGCCTGTAGCAGATCACGTGATTCCTTGGAATAAAGGTGGCCGAACTAGTTTAGTCAACTTGGTATCCTCTTGTGCTCCCTGTAACTATGGGAAAGATGGCTACACGATTGAGCAATTAGGAATAGCTGATCCGTTTGAAAGATCCGCGAAAAATAGTAGCTGGGATGGGTTTAATAATTACTGAAATCAAATAGATTAACCCGATTCAATTTTGAATCAATTTAATTTATTTAGTAAACGAATCGATACGACTCATTGAGAAAAAAGAAACCACCCTACTGAAGTGGTTTCTTTATTTTGACGGCACCATCTCGAAAAGTGTGTAAGTAAAAAATAGTGTTGGTTTCGGCATTCACTATTTTATTTACATTTAAACATTAATAAGATCGAGCCCCAATGGAGCATAAAATGAATGTATTTACAACTTCCTAAATGCTTCTCCTAAAGTCAATTTGTTATCAATCAATGTTTTAGCACTTTTATCTTTAATCTGAACCGTAACTCCAAAAGTTTCCAAAAACAAATTCTCGACAACTCCAACCTTCATACTGGCTCTGATTATGAGTTCTTCGTTCGTTTTTGTTTTAATATTTTGGGAGGTTTTGTTATTGAGTGCTGCAAGTGTAAGTGACTCCTCCGCAATAATGTTGCCTTTATAAAATACAAGTGATAATCCAAAAGACTCTTTAAAATCTTTTGAAATAGTTTTTAACTTCTTCTGAGGAGAAACTGAAAAATCCGCCTTCTCAAAATGGTCTTTAATTTTGTCAAATATTCCCATTGTTATAAATATTTATTTTTTCTTCTTTTTTTTCTCTCTCTCTCGCTTCAAAAATTCAGAGTGCTTTTTTCTTTCCTCCTTCTTTTTCTCAGCAATTCGCTTCCTTTCAATCATTTGTCTCTCACGCTCACGCTTTTTAGCTTCTGCAATCTTCTTTCGCTCTTGGGATTGTCGCTCCCTTTCACGTTTTTTAGCCTCAGCTAAGCGTTTTTTTTCAGCTAAAAGCTTCTCTCTATCACGCTTCTTTTTTTCGATTTCTGAATTGGTCTCCATTTTTTCTATCGGTATTATGCCTTGCCGGCTTGATTTAGCGTCATTGAATTATCAGCTAATTTTGAATCATCTGAATTCGAGATTTGAACCGAAATGCCGAAAGTTTCTTTGAAGTATTTTTCTACATTGGAGACACGACTTTTAGGTCCAAGTTCTAATTCGCCTCCAGGGTTATCAATTTTGGAAAGCTCGAATATTTTTGTTGAGTCATCAGCAATTTTTTTGCCATTGTAAAATCTAATAGAGCAAGCAAATTCTTTTGTAAACTGTGCTTTTATACTTTTAACTGAACTGGATTTAATTACTTTAATAGTTGCCATAATGATTGGGTTTAAATTAAAATGGTTGAATAGACCAAAAGAAGCAAACCACGCTCACATATGCATTGTCCAAATACGTTCAAATGAGTACATATGAGTACAAATAGGCTTCAATGAGATTTTAGGATTATTTTTGAATCAGATTTTTTGATTATTAAAATAACCCCAATAATTATGTTTGACGACTTAACCTCTTCTAAATTAGGCTTCTACGTATATGCACTTGTAAATCCAATAACAGGAAAGGTTTTCTACATTGGGAAAGGCATTGCTAACAGAGTTTTCGCACATGTTCAAGAAGTATTAAGCTCTAATGAAGAAGTACACTCAATTAAGCAAAGTGAGATCAATGAAATATTAAAACTTAATAAAAAGATAGATCATTATATACTCAGACATGGATTAACGGAGAGAGAAGCTTTTCTAGTCGAATCAGTATTAATCGATTACAATAATACTTTAATCAACAAATTGACTAATGAGGTAAATGGGCATAAAAGCGCATTCTGGGGAATTAAATCAACTGATGAAATAATCAGACAATATAACGCCCCTAAATTAGATGTATTATCGGACCCAGTTATCATTATCAATATTAACAAAAAGTATAAGGATACTAAATCCAAATCAATTTCTGTTTATGAGGCAACAAAGCAAGCGTGGGTAATTAGTGGGAATAAAATTAATAATATCAAATACGCTCTTGCTGAGTTTCAAGGTATTATTATTGGCGTTTATGAAATATTAGAATGGTATCAAATCGTAACAGATGAAAATAAAACAAAAATAAGACGAGGATTTAATGGCATTGAAGCACCTGACCATATCAAACAAAAATATTACCATAAATCAATTTCTCATCATAAAAAGCCTGGTGCAGCTAACCCAATTCGATTTAAACTTTAATTTACTTTTCCAAAATCATGTAAGCCCCACCCTTTTTTAGACAGGTCACTTTATTTTGCCTCCATTAAACTAAAACCTTAACAAATACCCCAACAACTCTCAAATCATTCAAATAATCGTCACTGAGTACAATATCAGAGAAATCCGTATTATCTGATATAGGCTTTAGAGTAATTGATTCATGGCTCCATTCATCGACAGATACATTTTTAGTGCTGTGATATTCTTTAACGGTATAACCTGAACCAAAATCAGAATCTTGAATATTTGTGGATTCTACTAATACGATTTTTCCATTTCTACTACCACCTTCATCCTGTTTGAAAAGACAATAGGATCCATTAGGGATAATTTTGTTCATTGACTCCCCTACCACTTTACAAATAAAATAGCCTTTTTGAACTACAATATTAAAGGGCGGCTCAACCCAAGTTAATTCTGAATGAATTTGTAAATCACTGAAATTACCTGCAGCAGCGGAAATATCAACTAATGGAATCGAATTAACATATGGCTTCACTTCATCATTTCGTAAGATTCTGAAGGGGATCTCTTTTCTAAAAGTTTCAATATGTTGTGACAAATAATCTCTCAACTCCTTATTACACGCATAGATAAATGTTCCTTTAATTCCACGATACATTATCGTCTTGTAAATATTGATAATGTACTCTTTTAAGATTCCTGGATCAGAAATCCCCTTTTTCCCATTAAGGTCAAAATATTTACTTGGATCAATTTCAATACACTTCTTACTTTTATTGTAATTAATTTCTTTGCCAAATATGACAGCGGCATAATTTAAATCATATCCTTGGGTAGTATGGATACATCCTATTTCATCAAATGCGTTTGGCGAGTTTATCCAATCTTTATCAGTTGAGTTCCACTTAAACTTTAAGCCGTCTAGATTTATATCCGTCACACTTGGATCTGGCAGGGGAGTTTGCTTTGGACTAGACAACCAAGGCCAAGAATATCCAGCAATCATTCTAGATAATCCGAATTGATTTTCTTTTTTCACAAGCTCAGAATGGAGATCAGCAAAATTTTCAAACAATACCAAATCGTAGTTTTCTTCTTGATATTTTTCTGGATGAGATCTATTTACATTCAGCAAGTCGTGAACAAATTGGATATAATTATTTCCCCCTTTAACTCTCATTTGAGATTTCAATTCAAGCAAAAGGGTATTTTCATCTTTCAGAATTTTGGCAAAATTACTTGAATCAACATCCGATGGCTTTACAGACTGGGCAGTATCATAGAAGAAAATTTGATTTTTACTGTTTGCAATTACCCAATCGAGTTCCGTCCCTTTACTATCTAATCCTAGTTTTTCATTATTCTTTTTGAATGCACCCATCCAACTAATGTTTTTATATTGCCTAAGACGGTGCGCCTCATCTACGATAAGCAAATCGTATTTTTCACTAGATTTAAACGTATCTGAAGGATTGATTACCATGGAAGATTTCAGTCCTGGTATTTTTTTGAATACACTTTCCAAAGATTCTCGAAGCGATGTCATGGCAACAACTAAACCAATCTTTGCATTTGGGAACTTTTTCTTGAATTGAACTATGTAATTTATCTCACGTAATTCTTCATCATTTAGTTCATCGAGATGAATACTTTCAACATCTGTCGTCAACAACTTCATTAAATAAGTAGCTAAAATTGTTTTACCAGTACCCGCGCTACCACTAATGATTATTTTAGAAGATTTTGATGAGGTTAGACCTTCGAGGATTTCAAGAACTGAATTATATTGATCTTCATTTAATGACTTGTAAGGAGAATACTTGAACAGCTCTGAATTCTCAATTTCTGACAAAGATTTTGTTACGACCTTTTGCTCGACTAGCTTATTCCAAATTTCTTTAAAGAGGTTCTTATAAAGGTCTTGCTGATAATATTTATGATTAATTAAACCAAAATTGCCATTTTGAAGCTCATAGGTTCCTTCTGAGCTGAGATATTGTATTAAGCTAGATTCAATATCGAGTGTTGCTGATTTGTTGAATTTATCAGATCCTATAATAGAGATTTTATCAAGCTTGCGTCTTTCTGGATTAGCTAAATGATTTTTTATTCGACTAGCGGCATTTGTTGATTCTCCAACATATGCTAATTTTAGCGAATCGTTTTGAATAAAATAAACTAGAGGCCATTGATTTTTAACCCATGTATTTTGTTCAATTCGAGATAAAGATTCTTTTTTAAAATCGTATTTCTCTGAAACCTCAATAGAAAGCTCGAAAGACAAACTCATAGTTCATCGTATTTTTTGGCAGTTCCTTTTGCTTTCTCAACCGGGTATTTCTCTCCGTTTTTAGCGATTTTTTCAAGGACTATTTCTTTAACATCTAATTTATATTTTTCAGCTAACAGGAAGGCGTAGGCAAATACATCCGCTAATTCCTCTTTTATCTTTTCAGTATTTGCACTCTCAGAATTCTTCCATAAAAAAAGCTCTAACAACTCCCCTGCTTCGACGTTAATAGCTAATGCCAAGTCTTTGGGATTATGAAACTGTTCCCAATCTCTTTCATTTCTAAACTTTAAAAGCGCTTGAGTGATTTCTCCTATATCTTTCATTCCTGTATATTTTTTAACTGAAATTAAATCTATTTTGTCAAATAGTCATACAACGAATCTTCCACCGGTTGATTCAATTTAAAAATCACCTTTACTACGGAAACACTTTTGCCATGATCGTCCAGAATTGTAGTCTCTTCAAAACTTTCTTGTACGGGTTTCACATCACCCATGTAGTAAAAATCACTTCCTTCTCCATTGCTCTTTTTAATAAATAAGGATAATCGCAATTCATTGTTGTGATTCTTTATTGCGGATACATCTTTACTTTCGATATTCCTCCTCGGCTTTGAAAACCACTGAAAATAGCTGTTGTTAATGAATTTATCTTCAAATTTTGTCGAAGCTGCGATATTTTCATCTTTATGATAATTGACAAATATTGGACATGTGTTATACTTTATACTGTAACCATACATGGTCGATTCTTCGTTTTTCTCCCAATTCAAAATTCGACAAATATCCTTTCTAGAATACTTTTGATGAATTAAAAACCCATCTAAATATTTATCTAAATCAAATGTTTGATCAAATCTAGTTATGCCATAATATACGCTATCTAGTAAATAGCTATGGAAAGTAGGATTTGATAATTGTATCTTGAAATATTCAGAAGTTGAGATTACTCCATCTACAAAATTCACTAAATCAGTTGACCCTAAACCTTTGATTGAGTTTCTCTTATTTATAAAATAGAAATTCAAATTTGATATAACTGAAACAACGGTTTCAATAGATATAACAAATCCATATTTACCATATATCAACTCAACAAATTCTCCGATTTTAACCTTCTCCTTAGTGATTAGAATATGTAACAATTCTGATTCCTCGACGCGTTTTGCATTATTTACTTCGGTTGAGTAAAGCTTTAAAATGGCTAATTGATCTAGATTTAAAACTCCTGACAAGGTAGACTCTATTGATGAAACAAATTGAAAATATGAACCTGAATATTCCGCAAATAAAATTGGATCGCGCGAACCGTGGTGCATGAAATCCATCATCATCGGACTATAACCAATTTTATACTTTAATAAATCGTAGTCCTTTACTAAATCCTTCTTTAATGAAAAATTTGATTGATCGATAGCCGCATAAATTTTCTCTTTGGCAATCTTATCGAAATTGATAGTTGATGTGCCTGGGATTTGATTACTTCCTCCTGCAATCAGCTTTCTTAGATTATCCTTGTTGTAGGAAGTGTCTCCAAACAAAGCAATGGGAATTAAAAAATTATTGGAATAATTACCAATAAAGTCAATGACAGTTAAATACTCTTTCCCCTCAGCTTTTCGCAATCCTCGACCCAATTGCTGTACAAAAATGATTGCGGACTGGGTAGGCCGCAGCATGATTACTTGATTAACTCGAGGAATGTCAATCCCCTCATTAAATATATCTACGGTAAAAATGTAATCTAATTTATCAGCTGGATCATCTGATTCTAATCGATCAATTGCAGCATTTCTTTGCGCATCAGAACTTTCACCAGACAAAGCAATTGACTTAAATCCACGTTTTACAAATTGTTCAGAAAGTGATTTTGCCTCTTCGACTTTGGAACAAAAAACCAAACCTCTGATATTGCCATCGTCGCAATTGTAAAAAAGTGAATTTTCAATAATTCGATCAACTCTCTCCTGAGATGTCAACAGATTAAATTCAGCCTTCTCCTCTATCAACTGCCCGTCGATAGATAAATCGGTTACTCCAAAATAATGAAAGGGCGATAAAATTTCGATTTCTAAAGCTTTTTGTAACCGAATTTCATACGCTATATTATGATCATATAAAGAGAAAATATCCAACCCATCAGTCCTTTCTGGAGTGGCAGTCATACCTAACAAAAATTTAGGCTTGAAATACTTTACTATTTTTTGATACGAATCTGCTCCTGCTCTATGAGATTCATCAATAATGATATAATCAAAATGATCAGGGGAAAACACTTCTAAATGTTCAGTTCTTGAAATTGTCTGAATAGTTGAAAAGATAAAGTCCTTATCCTGCTCCCTGCGACCACCTGAATAAAAGCCCATCTCCTTATTGAATCCAAAAACTTGCTTGAAAGTCTTGAGTGCTGCCTCCGCTATATTAGCACGATGAACAACAAATAATAATTTGTTCGGCTTAAATTCTTGCGCATCAAAAGCTGAAAGAAAGGTCTTTCCTGTTCCGGTTGCGGAAATCAATAATGCCTTATTTTTACCTTCATCTCTAATCTTTTTGAGATTAGTTAAGGCTTCTTTTTGCATTAAATTGGGACTAATCTTTTTCGTCCCTAGAGGGTTAATTTCTATTTGCTTGAAAAGGTATTCAGCTTGAAACTTTTTACCATTCTCATATTCTGTTTCATATTGATTGATAAAGACTTCATCCACGATTGAAGAACCCTTAAAGTCGTTACCAAATTCAAGTAATGCCTTCTGGATTATATAACTGTCAATTTTGGCCGAAACCTTCAAATTGAGCTCTTTATTCGTACTCAATGCGGTAGCAGTCAAATTACTGGAACCAACAATCAGATTATAATATTCCCCCTTTTTAAACAGATAACCTTTGGAGTGAAAATTATCATTTGTATTAATCCTTAATTCAATATTCTTGAATTTCAGTAATCTTTTTAACGCTTCTGGTTGAGTGAAATTCAAATATTGAGATACCAATATCTTCCCTTTAATCTTTTGATTTTGCAGTTCTTTGAAGGTATTCAACAAAGATTGTAATCCGCCATTCGTTAAAAAAGCGACTGAAAACCAAAACTCTTCACAAGAATTCAACTCTGCAATAATACTTGACAGAACTTTTACTCCTACACTACGTTCATTAGTTAATAATCTAGGAATGTATTCTCCTGATGAATCAATAGATTTCTCTATGAACCCAGCCTTGATATTATTATAGAACTCATCATTAACCTCAGCCATTTGATTCAGAAATTAGTTTTTCTACAAATGGAATATCAGCAGCAGCCCAGTCAAGACTTGAAAGTTTACTTATGGATAATTGAAGAAAATTCAAATGCTCATTCAACAGAATTTCTTCCAAATTGGAAGCAAAACATTTAAATGCGTGCATGGTGATTTTAAAATCTGGATACTGATGATCCACTGTTTGGAAAAATTCTAACCCAAAAATATCCACATTTAGTTCCTCTTTAATTTCTCGAACTAAAGCGATTTCAGGGGTTTCACCCTCTTCTATTTTGCCCCCTGGAAATTCATATTTCTCAGAGACATATTCAAACTTACTCGGTCCCCTCTGAAAACAAAGAATCTCATCTTTAACTTGAATAATAGCAGCAGACACAAAGTAGTGCTTCATAAATGAATTAAAATAAAATCAATTTACTTATTAAATTCAGAAATTCCAGGGATCTAACCTTCATAAGCTGAGAATAATAAAAGCTACTATATAGATATTGTGAAGTTTTAGGAGATTTATGTTTATTATTTCAAGTTTTTCTGTGACAATAATTTATCTACTACTATCAACTTTAAACTTTGTACAATTTAAAGTGTTATTTGATAGAAATTATATTTACTACATTACTCGGAAGACACATCCCCAGCAGAAACGGCGAGTGGTTATTCGGAATTTCCGAATAACCAATTTATCACCTAGTTCACTTTTCGCAAAAAGAATTTTGATATGTTCGTTTATTATCTGCTAAGCCATAGCACACAATTCATTCAAATGTTAGAAAGTCAATTGGTTTAAACTCTTGCACATTTATGAATTCTCCTCCCACCAACTTACCGTGAAATTTTACAAAAATCGACCACTTTTCACGGTAAGTTAATTGCTACAAATCCAGTTTGCTGATGAGTCTTTTGTTATCAATGGCAAGGATTTGGTCCACTAAAACATCACTTAACTTGTCTAGCTGATGCGCGTTCAAATGAACCCGTAATATCTCAACTACAGAGCTTTTCTCGGTAGTTCAAAATCAAGGTAATAAAAAAGTAAAATCACATTACCATTAAAATCGTAGTTTAAAACACTTTTGTTTTTTACTTTGTTATTGATTTATTCATCCATCTAATCGTAAAAACCGAATGAAACCTACCCTACATTTTTTTGTGCGAGGAATAATGGGATTATTCTTCCTGCTTTTTGCTTCGATGCCCTCAGAGGCACGTTTTTCTGTTTATGTTAAGGAAGATTCGAGTTTGTTCAAGCAGTTTAAAGGATCGATTTTGGACAGCAAAACAAGAAACGAACTCATCTACGCGAGCATCACCGTTTCCGGAACCACCATCTCCACCATCAGTAATAGCGAGGGTAAATTTTCCATCAAAGTTCCTGCCGAAAATCAGCATGC
>JACCDI011606929.1_pt1 | contig 12013 bp, 9 predicted proteins | sample 7442791 | NCBI WGS metagenome assembly JACCDI01 (sample SAMN15323434, study PRJNA562643) | freshwater metagenome | isolation source: river surface water | place: USA:Blue River Watershed | collected 2017-08-15
AGGACTCATGTTGTAAGCTTTCTTTCTGCCACTACGTAAGTAGTGGAGAAGGATGTCACCAGCAGCAATGGGGCAGCCACTTGAGGCAAGATAGTTAAAAAACCTGTTTCGAATCTTGGTGAACAAACCAGACAGAAAGTTAGCATCGTTGGTGTGACCGGTTTCTTTTTTATAATCTGCAACAGCTAGTGTCCAGTAGGTTTGATAGTCAGCATTGTTCAAAACATGGTTTTGATAATTACTGATGAGGGTGGAATCAGAGAGGATGTATTGAGGGTTGTTGGTAACAATGTTGTCAAAGGCGGTAGCAACTTTGAGTGCTTGATCAAAGTTTCCATGGCCGGCTCCACCGTCATCGACGGGGATCGTAATTTTAATCTCGCCCAGGGTTTTTTACCTTCAATGAGGCCATAAAAACTCACGGACTTGTCGTTTGGGGGTTTGTAGTCATTGTTGAGATAACTAACGTTGTATTAGAAGGGAGACTTGATGAGGTGATAGCCAATTCTGATGTTCATGTTGGACATGGTAGACTGGATTTTTTCCGTAGAATAAGGTAATTACCTGTGATATACCCAGTTGTGAATAAAGATATTTTAGAATTATGAAACGATGGGTTTAGAACTAGACAAGCATTCAACGCACACAGAGACAAAAGGAGAGAAGGACGAAGGGGCACGTGCATGGCATGTGCTCATGACGTCACAAAGAACCAAGACAGGAGGCACGGGAATCTACTAAAGAGGATTCCCGGGAATCATGGGAGAGGCGCAACTGGGCATAACAGGTAGTTGGGGGTGTTCAATAACCAGTGTGAATTGGATTGGTTGCAAGTGATGTTACCACAGATCTGGTGTATGTTGAACTTTGTATTAACTGTATTTGGCTAATCTTTTCTTTAGCAGTTGATTGACCAAGACGCCAGCTTGTGGTAGGCCATACTAGCCTTTCCTAATGTCCATAGAAAATCCAACTTTGGTATGTGTTGTATGTCATACTCATCAATGAATTCTTGTGGGAGGATTTTGATTGGGATTTGCATGTAATAGAAGCATTCCATTGGAGTGCTGAGGCAGAAGCTCTTTTCATCAGCACAAACATATTTTGCAAGTGGTGTACTCACAAAATTGTTCAAAAGTATTTTGGTATTGTCAAGATCTGCTGTTCATGTTGTGTTTTCATATGGATATTCAACAAATTTTCCACCTTCCACCACCTGTGACTCTTTAGCTGTTGGGGTATGATACAGGCATATGTGATCTTTCTATCTGTGGGCAGTTTTTATTGCATCATGGTCCACAAAAAAGACAGTGCTTTTATTTGTCTCTTGTTGCTTTGTGGTATTGTACAATGTCGCCTACTTCAATGGTCATCACTTTTGTCCATCTTTTGTTTGTTCATTGGTCATTGGACAATTTTCCATAGCTGGTGATGGATTCACCTGTGTTGGGATGGAATGCAAGGTTTGCAAAATGTTGAAATGACTTTGTTTCTTCAATTTTCTGAGATGGTAGTGTCACTCGTAGATTTTGTATATGTTTGTGATAGGTTTGATGCTGAATAAAATTGGTGGCTGTAGGATTATCCTTATTGCCTTGGGTGATAATATTTTGCAGTAATTGGTATTTTTGATGGTATTGTTGGCAATATTGGAATATTGTTGCTTGGTTTTTGCTGACAAGTTTGAGGTGTTGTATCACAGTTTCTTTGTGTGCAGGTGAGTACGATGCAGTGGGTGCAATGGTTGCTGTAACCTTTTTGATGGCACAGCTGGAAAGATGAGGTCGATTGAATTCATTTGATGGGTATAACGGATTTTTTGTTGTCAGACCTGCAGTGCCAATTTTTTGTCTGTTTTGATGGACAGCATACAGGTATCTGCATTGGATTTCATTAAACAGTCTTATATTCAGCTCTTTTTTGTGTCCATGATATACATTGAGTAACATTGATAATGATTTTTTGCTGGTCCAGTGTAACATGTATAGGTTCTTCTTGGACCCCATGATGTGCAGGATTGTGGTGGTTTGTGTATAATTGTTTTGCAGCCAAGTGGTGCCCATGATTGTGCATTGAAGTTGTACTTTCCATGGAGGATTTGATAGGCTGATTTGGATGGGTCATTGCATACAGTATTGAGAATGTTGAGGCTTAGTTGGAAATTTTGGTGACATGTCACTAAAATGTCACAAAATTTCTATCCTGTTGGTGAATTTTAAAAAAATGTGTCTGTGTCCAACACATCATCAGAGAATCTGCATATGTATGTAGTGCCAGATGATGACCCAGAGAAAAAATGTCATTTTTTATTTGTTAGTGCATTCTTGACCTTTTTGTAGCAAGACAAGCGCATCACACTAACAAAAGAGGAAAATGAATGCTTGGAAGTACTAATTTTTACTTGTAGTTTGACACTTTTTAGGCATGTCACCAACATGTCCGTGACATGTCAGAAAATCTCTGTCAAGTTGGTGTTTGAGCCAACACAATACAACAAGACATTTCCAACTAAGTGTTGAGGAAGGTGGGTCTATTGAGCATGAAACACTGATGAAAAGATTTTTGAAGTTTGAATTGTTCTCTCTGCAACATTGACTTTATGTTCTTTTGGTGTAACAAATTAATTCTGGATAGATTCATGAATAAGGAGCTCTTTGATGGTGATTGATGCCTCACTGTCCAATACACAAAATTGTGACTTTTGGTGTTTCTTTTCAATCGTGATGTAGATGGATTGGAAGGTGTTGACAATAGTAGAAGCTTCTAATATAGACATAAGCAACAAATAAATAGATTCGCTGCCATCACAGGAGCAATATGGAGATTTTCCAGCCAAATTGATGGAGATTGTTTTGTTTTTAGTGGCTAAAATGACTGGCCATCAGAAGATGGTGTTGGTCATGTCTAGTTTGTCTTCCTTGGGATTGTTGTTTTCTTGAAATGTCTTTCCTTGTGAGGTTGGTTGTGTGGTGGTTGCTTGGCATGTCCTTTGATTGTTGCTGTTGATATAGGAAAGTGTCATTGGATGGTAGTGGCATTAATTCCTAGTCATTCAGTGAAGTGGTGATTGTTGATGGATGAGATCCATGTTGATACAGATAGTAAAAATAGGCATTGATGCTTAATCTTGATTGAGTTTTGTTGCATTGATATGTGCACAATATAAGAGATAGATTCATAGGTTAGGAGTTTCTGGTATTTTGTGCAATCAAATCACCTTTATTCATTTTTGGATTGTTTGGTCAATGAACATTGCAAAACTTTCCTGTCATATGATGGAGTTGGTATTGGATTAGTGCAAAGGGGTAATGTCCATAGTTTTATCTCTTCATCTCTTAGTCATTGTAGGAATATTTTGTTGTTGAAGTAAACATAACAATTTGTAGCATCAAAGCCCACACTCCACCCAGCATCACAAAATTGTTTGATGGATATGATACATGAATGTGCAAGATTAGGCACAATATGAGCATTTTTGCAGTGACAGGGAATGTGGTATGTCTAGGAGGCAAGTGTGTGTGGATGTAATTGTCCAACCAACACAGAGGGTAAAGAGTATTGGATTCATTGTCAGTTGTTTGTCAATCATTGGTACATTTGAAAGGAGAAAGTGTCCAGTCAAAGATGCCACAGTCCATTGGGATTAGAATTTCCTTATTCAATACTCTGTTACACACATCTTTTGTGCAGTTGGAGTGCACAACTGTTTTGTCATCATTATTAAGATCAACATCATCTGCAATGACAAGTTTGTTGATTGAGGCACATTAACTATTTATTGTGTTGGGGTTGGTATAGGTTGAATAGTTCATATCATTTTTTGGTCCTACATAATTGTGCCCTGCTGCCCCAAGGAGTCAAATAAGTTGGATAGCATGTCCAGGTTGACCAGGCAGGATTGTTTTGTGTGCTTTTCTAAGACTTGCACCAGGGAAGAGGTTCGATTGAATACAGAAGGATTATGATTAGGTTAGTGTATATCCCATGGAAAGTAATGGCCTTCATGATCGATATCATATCCACAACTGAATGCCAGTTGTGGTTGAATCACTTGAATGGGTTAGAATTAGGGCTGTGGCATTCCAAGTCCTGGGACTCACTCTATCTTCCATTTTTGTTGTTACAGGTTCTGTAGCTGCATCTACATCATTGTCCTCTCCTCCTTGTGTGAAGTTGTTCATGTCAAATCCAGGGGGTAGAGGCATCCATTTGTTGATGATGTTTGACATTGGCAGTCCTGTTCCTGTTGGTCTCTATGTTGTGGAGGGGGTGGAACAGAAGGGGTTTTAGCTGGTGGAGGTGGCAGCAGGTTTGTGTGTATGGGTTGTGTTATATAGATGGAGGATTGGGCCTATTGCTAATACTCATCAGTGGTGTGTGTGTGGCACTGTAGTTCAATTGGTGCTTGATAGTTTAAAGTTTCTTCTTAATTGTGTCTAGTTTTGATTACAAAGCTTGGCTACTCTCAGAGAGCAGAGAGTTACCTCATGGCAGCATTATCTTGTGCACATTGTGCTGTAAGGTTGGCATCATCTGTGTTAAATGTAGAGATAGAGTCATAATCTATTGCAATTTTGGTATATATAATGTTGTGCTACCTGAAGAATATTGGTGATGTTCTCATTCTTTTTGAGCAGTGCCCCAAAATTTTCTAAATGTGGGCCAAGCAGTGTGATGGTTGTTTGTTGGTTGTAGAATTTGTGTAGTTCATCTTGAAAGACACCGGTATTAGTGAAATTGTTCAAAGCATACATGATGAGATTAGGCAATTTGTATCCAAGATTTGCGCTTATGGCAAATGTCTGTACATCTTCAATCTGTTTGAATAGCTTTCAATTGGTTTGTTTAAGTCCCAGGGAGTTTTGATGGTGTCATCCCTCTTGGCAATATCTGTGGCAGTACTGAATGACCACATGTGTGAAAATAACTTGATGAAAATTTCATGTGCAATGCCATTTCCAAAACCACAATTTCCAATTTATTGCACTGGTTTGAATTGATCAGGGATGGCTTTTCAAGTGATGATCAGGGAGCACACCTTGTGTTGATGAGTCATAATGATATTTTAAGCATTTCCATGAGTCTTGATGATGTTCCAATGCTATATCTATGGCGTTGGGATTTCCAATATCAGGGGGTACCACCCCTGGGTTTGCTGGGTCTTGTCATGGGTTGCACATATATTCCTGCTCATCTGAAGATGGTAGATTTGGTGGACAGGATCATGCTCAGACAGGTGTTGATAACTTTACTAACTTGAGAAAGTGGTAAATTTTGAAGACAGGGTTGAATCTTTGGTAGTGTGCCAATAGTAGATACGACATTTTCATATTCAATTCTTGTACTCATGCTTGTAATGAGAAGGATAGCAATGAAAAGGATAAATGTAATTGCTCACATAGGGGAGCATGATTTATGTCTTGACATGGGAGAAATATTATGATCAAACTATTTTAGATTTCCAGGTCATCCAAGATTTCAAAATAGTAACATTCTAATGAGGGGGGATAGTTAAAGTGCTTAGATAGGACTGTTGAAACCAGGACTAATGCCATAGTTAAGTTAACTGATGTCAGAATTAAAGTAACGGGGTTTTGGTTAGTAGTAGGTAATGGGTGCAGTGCTAGGTGTCCAAGCACAGATGTAAGCCTCAGGGTATATTGGCTTGGTGGCCCATGGGCCATGTACTACTGAAAGTATGGACAAAGGACCATATCCATGGGAATTAGCTTCAACACATAGTACAGAATAAGACCAACATACTGTAACCTGATCATAGATACCCACACTGTACAAACACTCAATTGTGAACTAGATTTTGAATGTAATGTGACTAAGTGGGGTGATAAAATTGCACCTATGAAGTTTCAATCAGACTCAAAAAGATATATTGTGATAAAAGTATCATTTTCACCATATAATTAACTAGTATCAATTAGGTAGGTGCTTCATACAAAAAAGGCGATCAAGTACCAGGAATAGTGTCTAACTATACACATATATCCACAAATGATTGACAATCCTACTGAATGGGATACTCCCTTTGTGTACTTCAACTTGATAGGAAATGTAAAACCATGGCATGGTAACCCATAATTGTACACAGGGTGAAAGTTCTATATTAGCATATGTATGGTAGTTATGAACCTATACAGGGAAGTGAGTGAGGAAGCATATTGCAAATTAGTCCTAAGCTGGCTTGATGAGGGATCACATAATCTATGCACTACTAATACGGAAAAGTTCTGCTACTTATCTCTCCCAATTGGAATTTCTGGGTCCCAAGTTATTTTCCAAGAAAGAATCTCTGATTAAGTGCAGCACTCTGAATTTTTATGTATGAATCTAGATTAACTAAGTGTAACCCTACTGACCACTACTACATCTCAAAGAAATAATATAGCACTAGTTGGACAATGCTCAAAGGAACATAGCTAAGTTTACTCTTATTGCAAATAGAAACATATTCAGGATATCAATGACTGACATGATATACCTCCCCAAAAATGTGTGCAAACGGCTTGGATTTCTTGGTATAGTAACATGCAAAATGCTTCCTAGGCATATGAGGAAAGAAAAGCAAACTGCTTGCACATTTTGCAGACCTGGTTGGAGAGACAGGGACCACTAGGGATCACAAAGCATAGACACATTGGTCATGTATCTGAACAAGTGAACACAACATAATATTTACAAAAATCTAACTTCTGAACTCATGAAATGTGATACTAACATAATCACAGTTTCAAAAAACTCTTGAATTAAACAGTTGGAAACATTTCTAGTTTAGCATGATTGTTTTTTTGCCTTTTTCAGTAGAGCTCTATCTTTTAGACACAGTCAAAGAATACATCTACTGAGTTTGAATCATTGAGTATCATTGGAACATCTAACCTTAAAACAGTTCAAAAATATCTTATACAATCACAACATAAAGGAATGCATTTATCATAAGAATTTTTAAACCAACATATCAGGCAGTGTGAGTGATCATTTCCTCAGATAATGATTCTTCCCTGAGTTTGTGTATATTGAAGGCATACATATTGATGTTGCTGACTTGATAAGCTGTCTGAATTGCATTCCCCATGAATAACAAATCTAATACATATGATGTTGATAGATGATAACATTCTTTACACTAAGTTTGTGTACCTTCAAAAATCATGTCTCTAACTACTCATGAATTGAAGTACATTAGTACTGATTTTAAGCACTTATCTGCTCATGACATCATAGAGAATGTCATTTCACCACCAACAAAAAGTGAGATTGTTAAAGAGCATCAACAGGATCCAGTGCTTAAGTATTGGTTCTCTAATCCATTGGTCAATATTGAAATAGATGTGATGAATTGCGTTTAAGTTCTTATGAAACCTAAGAAACTATTATTGATAACAAAATCTTTGAAAATGATACTGCAATATGGTGTCAGCATAAATCACAGCATCTTGGTCATACAGACTCAAGGAGCCATAAGGATACAATGATTTGGAAGGACATATGAACCTCCATACAAAATCATATACATATATATAAGTTATGCCAGACTAGTAAGTCTAAATATTTCATATTGAACTCTCTACTAACTAGGCATTGAATGGTTCCTAAAGAACACTTTGTATCAATAGTTTGGCCTAAATACAACTTTTGAAAATGATATTTTGATCCAAAAGCTTGATTGAAAATGGATGATGGCATAGTTGGATCCAAAAATCTATCTAGATCATGAGATGCAAACACATCCCCAATCAATCCATTTCTCAAAACTAACTAAGACACAACATATGTTGAGATGGATGGAACAGATTTAGTCATGAAAATAATGAGGAGACATTGCAATGTTTTGATAATTTTTTTATTTACTGTGTCCAAGTTGCCAGAGACGTGTGCTTAGGCATATTTTGTATGCAAGTTTTAATGGCAAGTTCAGTTATCACAATCAAATGCCTTGTTAACCAGCCACAATGGATTTCTTATTTTCTTAGTTTTTCCATGATTCTTAAAACCCAGGGATACTTAAAGCTCATGTTTTACAGTAGACAGACCCCAGGTTTCATCATTTGACCATCTTCCTAAAAAACTATTTTTGGAGACTAGGTGTGTTTCCATACAGTCAATGCAGCAATGTACCTGTCTACAAGTGTTGGGGGAGTGGAATAGGCCACACAATTGCACATTGCCCTTACTACTACATTCCCCATACAACGCCTGAAAATATTCTATTGTGACTACTGTCAAATGTGTACAAAAGTTTGGAGAATCCTGATTAAATGTCATTCTGAGCTAGATTCCAACATGAATTATTTGGGTTTCTCTTTACAGTCCTGTTGTAGTACTTTTATCATACCAAAACACATAGCTCACAACCTAATGTCAATTTTATCCATATCCATAATAGAGATCCTCTGTATCTCCTATGGGAAAAAGATACACTTAAATAAGCCACACCTACAGAGATGTAAAATGTACCCTGAGACTGCATCAATACTACTGAAAAATAATACTGCCAATACATGGGAATAAGAGGCAACTGTCTCTGCTATTTCAATCCAACCCCATTTGTTGTTTTGATTTACTCAAATCAAACTATTAATTTTATACTTCTAGATGAACTATTTTTGGTTTACTCAAGTTTTATTACTATTAGCCTACATCAGGACTCCATTATCATTGAAGATTGAATTGAGAAATTTCGAGTATTCAATGTGAAAGCATCAAAATGGTAATGGCAACTGAGATGGGTAATGATCAGTTAGATTGCTTGAAAGTACTCTGCATTCATCAGACAAGTTGATGGTCCTTGTCTGTTGTTCCCTGTAGGAGGATAAAAACCATATTGATGGAGGAGGAGGAGATTGTTAATTATTTGGAGGGATAAAAAGCACTGTTGGCTATGGCCATCATCTTAATTGGACTTCTTTGATCATATATTTGATCATATATTTGTGTGCTTGTAGATGGGTTGGAAACTTTTTCAAAAGTCAGCAATAGATGTCAAAATGATGATCTAAGTATTGGTATTGATAAAGTCACTAAAGGATTCATAAAATTCTGTGACTTAAAAAAGGTTTTATGATGTAAACTCAGAAAGTCACTTCATACTATATATATGTATATATATGTATGATAAAGATTAGATTTGTTGGTAATATGATGAATTGAGTTATCCTGGAAATGCCATTATTGAGCTTGCTTAAATGGAAATGTTGGTGAAATGTCACCAACATGTCATGAAATGTCTGTCCTGTTGGTAAATTTTGAAAAAAATGTCTTTTTTGGACACCCAACACTTTTTTGCTGAGTCATGTGTCAAAAATGTGTCAACTGGCTCAGTCACAATTACTGTTAATGAGATCAGGTGCATTCAAACTTTCAAAAACATTCCTTGAACTTTTGCAATCCTTTTTTGTGGATTCCAGCACAGGAAACTTATTTCAAATTCTGATGTTTGAAATTGCAAATGATTTTATTAATTCCTAACAAGATAAAATAAAGATGTCAGGAAAGATTTGCAATGTAAACATGGCAAACGTGCATTGCAATGCAAACTTTTCCTATTCCCCCCTTGTCCCACAGTGATCGCAGAAAAAATATTTCTTTGATTTTTGACCAACTTTTATCTCATAATTATATAAGCAGATAAACTGCACCCCCCCTGCATCCTGTAAAATATCAAAAGTTGAAAATGTTAATGACAAACACCAAATTACCCATGCAATGAATAACACACCAGGTCATAGGCAATTGCTGTGCAGGGATTTGCACAGAAGGGGGGAGGCATTATCACCATCCAATTCCACACACAAAAATAATGAACAAACATCTAATCAAAAAATAATGTCCCCAACCACATCAACAATCACATCCAATTTAATTCATCCTTCTGAAGTGGCAGCATTGGTGCCTTCATCTGCTGATCTACCAGACCTCCAAAAATTATGTTACTGTCCAAAAACTTGTCATTTCCCAGGACCAAATGGTCCTCTTTTGCAAATGATGTGCCATTATTGGGGTACCGTATTCAGTCATGTCCATTCAACTCATGCTCAAACATGTTTTAAAACAATGGACAAATTCAGATATGTAAAGCTAACATTTCTTCCCAATACGAGAAGTTGTACTTTTAGCAAGAAGGATGGTTGGCAGCAAAAAGCATGCAGCAGTGGATGATAAACTTTTAGTCTGACGCTACCAAAGTAGGGCCTCTTCAGATCTGCCAGCCTCTAGGAAGAAAGTACCCATGGAAGATGTGCTAACTTAATGACAGATGACCATCCAAGTTAAAATTGAGAAAATGAGTGAACATAGTATTTGCCCTATTGCAGACTTTTTTCATTGTGAAAATGTTGCAGATGGCATTGTTGAGTCCACATGCTTTTGATGGATGCTTGATTATGCCCACCTTGTGGGGAGTGGATTCAATTTTGCATCAAGGAAGAAGATTGGAGGTATGTACTGTAAATTTATTTTATTACATTATTTCTTTTGATTTGATTTGATACTATTTTCTATTTTTTTAGGTGAACTACTTGAAGTGAATTTCAAATCCATCTATGAACAAAACCAAGAAAGAATATTGAGGAAAGGAAACATGTTTGGGTTGGGATGGATTGGTGACAGAGCAACAATTAAGCAGATGCCCCTAATGAACATGCTAGTGCTATGCAGGGGAGAGGCGCCAGTAGTTGTATCAGTATGTGATTGTACAGACCACATGATTGATAGAAAAAAGAAAGATGCCAAATATAGAGGAAAAATCTTCAATGTAAGGTGGAAGAGTGGGACCCATCACACTGTCACACAGATTGTTTTTTCTTTGATGGAGCAGCTGACGTCCAAAAAGCTGGAGAAATTTTGTGTGTGAATCACCCCAGAGCTTCATGCTTTCATGGAGGTGAACATGTCCTGTCTTTGCTCTTTAAGGGCTTGTCAAAGATAAAGCCTATTCAGGTGAGGAAAAATTTTTGTAATTTATTTTGCCTGAAATTCAATTAACAATATTACAGCAATTTGTTTTACAAACCTGTTGACTTTATAATGTGTTTGGGAGTTGTGTTAATCATTCCATCCATGCGCAATTCATTTCACAATTCAGTATTCTTAACAATGGTCAAAAGATTGGGCTGCTGAGGTTAGCAGAAACTTGCTTTGGTACATGGATTCATGTTATGCACTGAATCCTTTGTCAAAAAAGGCACTAAGGACACAAATCATGGAAATGCATTTTCATCTGTGCCTGTCAACAATAAAGTGATGCTTGAAGATGAAGTGTTTTTGAAGGCCATTTATGTTTTGTTGCAAGAGGTATTTCCAGCACTGAAGGCACAACGCTACTGTGATTCTAATGTTCCAGCAATGGACAAGATATTTCATCTTGTCAAGAGGGCAGATGATGCAATTCTGAAAGCAGCCCAAGAGTTAGATGATGAAACAATTTTTGGACTGTGTCGTCCTGCCAATCTATCTGATTGTGAGGATGAAATGGAAGAGATATATGGAGAGAATGGCAGGTATTCAGACAATGACAGATGAGTTTGCAAATTATTTTTCAATGTCAAATCTATTTCTAACCGCTTTTTTAGTCTTCCAGATGCTGATTGCAAAATCGAGGAAGAGATCTTAAGCAACAACATTTATGTTGCATGAGCATGGGATAAACATAAGAATAAACTTGACCAGGACTATGCTATCACAGCATGGTCATTTTCCCTCTTGCCAGAGATTCGCTCCAATTCTTCAGAGAGCTTTGACAGAGAGAAAAGGCAAATTGTCAAGTCTGTGATTAAGAAGTTGCACCAGCCTCCTTGCCCAAATCAAAAGATGACAACTAAGTCAGAAACTGAAATTATTGACACTACAAAAAATATGGTATTTATGCTAATCGATCCAATTTTTCCAAACTTATGATGCCCTTGAGGGTCAATATCAACTATGGCATGAGTTTTACTCTTACCCTTACACAGAAGGTCTTGGTTATGTTGCTTGTCAGACAACCTCAAAACAGCTGGGG
>JACCDI011265641.1_pt1 | contig 12012 bp, 12 predicted proteins | sample 7442791 | NCBI WGS metagenome assembly JACCDI01 (sample SAMN15323434, study PRJNA562643) | freshwater metagenome | isolation source: river surface water | place: USA:Blue River Watershed | collected 2017-08-15
GGTATATAACGTTGTCATGCGACCTATTATACAGCAACTGTCAAGACAGCGCGATTACCAACTTCCGCCGCCTCCACCCCCGCCGCCACCACCTGAAGAACCGCCACCACTGGAACCACTCGTGCCTGAAGAGGCCGTAAATGAGCTTGAGAAAGCCCCGAGGTCATTGGTTAAGGCTACGGCCGAGAAGCTACCCAGATTGCCACCTTCATACCACGTAGGGTTCGGGATGGTAATACCCGCAAATACCTCCGCCCACTTCTTTTCTACCTTTAGGGCAATGGCGTACGGAAGATACTGCATAAACAACTCAGGACTTTTTTCTGGCGCGTTGTGAAAAGCGAAGCGATCTGCATCAGTCACCGAGAGAAACAATGCAAAGCCCTGGAGATGATTTCGTGCTTCATAACCTTTCGCTGTAGGCCGCTTGTAACAGGCATAGACCATAATAAAAACGCTTGCGATACTGACAAGAACAAACACAAAAACATTAACAAAAATAGTCACTGCTGCGGTTATCACTGCTCCAGCAATAAACGGCCATGACCAAAATTTTAAATCAACAAACTTCGATATATAGCCATCATTCTCAAGCTGGACAGTTATTCCTCTCTGAAGTGACGTAATAATTTTTGAATTACGCCCTCTTTTTTGCGTCAACGACGAGATTCTAACCGTGTCACCAATCTGAGGATTAGCAAAGAGCAAAAAACTAATTGCCTGGAGCATTGGTGGCAAACTTGCTACGTCCGCCCGTAACCATGTAAGTTCATAGTCGGTGGTATTAAAAACCCAGAGTACCGTATCTTCAGTTTTTTTAATCTTGAAAAAGCCTTGCTCAGCTAGGTACACAATACCGGCCGTAATATCATGGGGGTCAAGCCGTCCATCAAGTAATACGCCTGTATACATTGGCAATACTCCAGCATATGGTTCATACTGTGCGATAACTGGCTGCGACTTTTTATACTTTCGACGAAACCGCACAGCGAATACACTGAGTCCAGTGAGCCACAGTAACGCAATCGTGTAGGGTAACCACGGGAGCGCTACGATTTCATGAATTTGTACTGCCACAGCGGTCGCATTCAGTTCTGTTGCAATCGTCAGCCCTTCACCAGCTGAAAGATTGGCGGCATTAAAAATGCGAACATTTTCCCTGTCGTTACCTATGGCACAACGCGTAGTATCACCGACACTACCCACATAACATTCAGCCGTGCTGGCTAATATACCCTCGATTGCACCACTCACTTCAGCAACCACCGCAGTGATGGGCACCTCCCACGCGTTGCCGGTCACATCCCAATAAAATTCTGCCCCCGCAGAGCCATATGAGAGTGCTCCCTTGAGCGTATATATAATCGTGTATTCGTGGGTACCGGTAATGGTTTCGGTTGGGCTACCAATCTTTATCGAAAGCTCATCGCTTGTTCTATCGACAGTAAATGGTGCGGGAGCTTTATTGACTAACACATTTTCAAGCGCAATATCAACCGATCGTTCTGTATACCAATGTGAGGCCGGTTGCGGATGGTCGGTCGTGAGGGTACGGAATATACCGTGTCGCTCTAAATTTCCGAAATTATATATGATAGTTTCTGTTACAAGCACACTTCCATCACGAGCAATATCATAGCGCGCAGAAAATGAGGCTATCTCCTCAGCTGCCGCACTCTGTGCGGTTACCACTATGACAAGTAGTAGAATATATTTAATCAGTGTCTTCATGATAATCCTTGTGGGGTTTCATTACTCTGATAGTGACCCGAGCTCGACCAGTGGAGGAAGTGCCGTAATGTATACAGACCTTTCTTCTCAATGTTTTCTTTAAGGGCTATTTGTATTTCGGCGGGCGCAATCTCCAGCTCGGCGGTAAGTGCATCGAGTACCACCATGAGATCGGCATACTCAGCGATGAATTCCGCTCGCGAAGTCGCACGTGCTAGGGCACCAGCTTCTTCAATCACTTTTTTTAAAAGCTCTTGTTCAAACTCTGCCGCGTCTTTAATCACGCGTATCTCACACGCCTCACCGTTCTTTTCTATCTTTGTCTTGATACCATCACGAACAAGCTTGTTGTAGTACACCCTCCCTGAATGTTGCTCCGGCTGTTTTGACTCTGCCATAGACGAATTCAGACTTACACCACACTACTCATCGGTGCTGCCGAGGGTACCGCTGCCCCTTTCCGCACAAGCATACTCTCGATGAGTTCACGGTTAAAAGAGGCTGGAACAGTTTTTTCGGTCGCATAGATGTAGAGCAGCGTCTTCAAGATGCCGCCAAAGATAGATGACACGAGCATGAGGAAGATGAAGGCGGCGAAGTAGATAGCCAAAAGAATAATGGCCAGCCAAACAATCTCATACGCGAGCGCCAGAACGACAAGACCTATACCCGAAAGAGTCAGCACAATAAAGAGTACAATAAAGATAAATGAAGCAGATACATTACTCACGGCCGTCTCTCCCCAACTATCCTTAAAGACGCGACCCGACTGCGGGATGGCTGCAAAGGCTGACTGATTACCAATAACCATAGCGGGAACGACGAAGTAGGTGAGCACATTCCAGGCCGCACCCAGCACCACCGTTACAATACGCCCAAAAAGACGTGACCGTTCCGAGAGCATATGGAGGATGATGCCGACGGTACTCGTAATAAGGGACCACACGAAGAGTGAGAGTGCATGCGAAGCAGCGCGACGCAACCCTTCACTGAGCGTAGCGTTACCGCCCTGCGCCCTGATGTACACGATGTGTGCAATAGCGGCTTGCGAGAACGCCAAAATAAAAGCACCTACGACGTACACCACAAACAAGAGTCCGAGCCAGATTGGTGAATCTTCGGGGATTTCTGTAGCACTCCCAAGCGCAATAAACATCATCGCCGCCACGAGCGCACCAAAAAAGAAGATGTTTGCAATCAGTGAGAGGACAGGGATCCACAAAAGCTCCTTATCGAGCATCATGAAGCGCCAAGTTTCTTTAAAGAGGAGCCAGCCAGCGCGGATACGACCCATAGGCTTACCATTAATAGTGACAGGGGTGGACATGGTGATTTGAAAAGTTAGCTATAGTATTTCGAATAATTACTGCAGAAAACGAGCACCTCTGTGCTCGTTTTCTTTGACTCTTTAAAATGCAACTTTGACGTTCTCTCGTTCAACACTTCCCTCTTCCAGTTCAAAGAATTCCATCTCTTTAAAGCCGAACATGTTGCCGATGACGTTGCTCGGGAACGACTGGAGCGCAATCGCGAGATCGCGGACGTTACCGTTGTAGAAGCGACGAGCCGCCTGGATTTTGTTCTCGGTATCTGAAAGCTCTGTCTGGAGCTGCGAGAAGTTCTGACTAGCTTTGAGGTCTGGGTAGGCTTCAGCTACTGCCAAGAGCTTCGAGAGAGCGCCACCGAGGGCTGCTTCAGCACCAGCCATAGCCTGGATTTGCTCAGCGGTGATGTTAGTTGGGTCAACGTGCACCTGGGTAGCGGCAGCGCGTGCATTGGTGACTGCGTCAAAGGTCTCTCGTTCGTGTGAGGCGTACCCCTTAACGGTTTCCACCAAGTTTGGAATAAGGTCATACCGGCGCTTCAATTGCACATCGATATCGGCCCACGCCTCCTTTGTGCGTTGCACCAACTTGACGAAGTTGTTATAAGTAAAAATAGCGTAGAGCGCTACTGCGGCAATCGCTCCAATGATAATCCAGGTGGTCATAACAAATATACCGTTAGAATAATGCCTAAATTATACCACGGAGGTCAGCCCGCGCAATAACTCCCGTTGACGCAGGTGGCTCAAAATAGTAAAGTCAGGCGGGCAAAAATCAGGAGTTACCCTACCATGTTGCGATCCGTTCAAGGAGTTCCTAACGGGAAGACACTGGGTGTTCTTTCGAAGTACAATAACCTCAAAGAGCTGTATCAGTTCTACTGCCACAACGGCACCAAAACTGACAGCTGTCGCCGGCTTAATCGCCGACTTGCCAATGAAGTCATCTTGATTCAGCGGGCTATGGTACGCTTCGCTTCGATTGTCGAGGTAGGCCAAAAGCAATCACCTGCCGGAGGCATTACGTTTGACTTTGGTGGGCAGCACCGTCAGCGGGAGATTCTCTCCGCCGCTGACTACATCGACGCTTTGGCTGCCGTGGCCGAACACATCACGCCCCAGTGTTGGCAGACGCTCGAATTGATTGCTGCTACCCTGCTCAACATGAAAGCTGAGCACCACAGTAACGAAGTTGTTGCCGTGAAGTGACCACGCCCGTGCGTATCCTATGGATGCGCACTTTTTCTATTGTAAAAGTACCTGCAATTAGTACCGCAGCGTTGCTAGTACCCCAAAGTGATCTGAAAGATTAATTTCTGCTCCATTTTTAAGCGTAACGGGATTTTTGAACAGGACTTCGTTTTTGAAATGGGTAATTCGCTTCATGAACTGTGTCCCGGTAAAAATATGGTCTAAGGAGTGAGGTCGTGCGAACGGAAAGAGTCGATTCATAGGATTTTTTGGATCCCACGTGATTTCCTCATTGGTGAGGTTAGTGTACCCAAGCGACAGTACGTACTCATAGTTTTGCTCGGCCACTGTGGGACCAAAATTAAAGTCTCCAGCCATCACTACCTGCTGACCGACCTCACGTAAGACGCCATGGAGATGGTCAATCATTTTATTCCGCAGAGCAACTATTGGCGCAAAAGCTTGAGAATTACCAACATACCCACCGTAAGGAAAATGTACATTAGCGAGCACCAATCCCGTATGCGGGCCTTGTATAAACCGAATCACCGAGGCTCCTTTGTGGGCAAACTTTTCAATACCAACCGTTTTAAACCCAATCTCATGGATATGCTCGAATCGGTGCTTAGAAAAAATTGCCAGACCTTTGTTAAATAGTTTCCACCCCTTATTGTCGTGGTACGCATACGGATACATGTCCGACAGCTCATGCTTAAGCTTTTTAAAAAGTCGGTTCTCGAAAACCTCTTGCAAGCAAATCACGTCTGCCGTGTGCATTTTGAGAGCAGCCGGTACGAGCTGCACCCGCTCGGCGACCATGGGTACGAAGTTGTACTTAAAGGGAATAAACGTAAGTCGTGTTAGTCCCACGTTAAAAGAAATGATTGTAAGCTCTTCCTGCATACGCAATAGTCACAGTATAGCGTACAAATATTTCCTCTGTTTCTTTATTAACAAAAAATCCCACCAGTAGTTGGTAGGATTTTTGCTCCACGAAGGAAAACTACATCATGCCACCCATGCCGCCCATGTCAGGCATCTGCATCTTCTCTGGCTCCGGCAAATCGGCAATCGCTGCCTCTGTGGTGAGGAAGATAGCTGCGGCAGACACTGAGTGCTGCACCGCTGCGCGTTCCACCTTGACCGGGTCAATGATACCGGCCTTAATCATGTCCTCCACCAAGATACCCTTCGACGCATCGTAGCCAGCGTTACCGCCCATCTCCTTCACCTTCTGCACAATAACGCCACCTTCATCACGACCAGTGTTATCGACAATCTGTCGCAACGGCATTTCAAGTGCTTTGAGGACAATGTTGTAGCCAACAACTTCTTCGGCTGAGAGATCTTTCTTTCCGAGCTGGTTCTTCTCGACGTGTGCCGCAGCCTTCGCAAGGCTTGTGCCACCACCTGAAACAATTCCCTCCTCAATCGCCGCCTTGGTGGCAGCCACAGCGTCTTCAATCTTGAGCTTGAGGTATTTCATTTCAGTTTCAGTTGCAGCACCAACGCGGATTACACCAACGCCACCACCGAGCTTTGCGATACGCTCTGCCAACTTCTCTTTATCAAACTTCGATGACGTATCTTCAAGCTGTGCTCGGAGCGCCTTAATGCGATCCTGAATCGCTTCTTTGGTTCCAACGCCACCAACAATCGTGGTACTGTCCTTGGTCGCTACGACACGATTCGCCTTACCGAGGTGTGCCAGTTCAGCAGTCTTGAGATCGAGACCGAGCTCGTCAGCGATTACCTGACCGCCCGTGAGAACCGCAATGTCTTGCAGTACTTCCTTCTTCCGATCACCGTACCCTGGCGCCTTAATACCCAAGACTGAGAAGCCACCCTTGAGTTTATTAACGACGAAGGTAGTGAGTGCCTCACCATCGATATCGTCAGCAATAATCACGAGTTCCTTCTTGCCACCTTGCGCCACCTTCTCCAGGAGCGGCAAAATCTCTGACACGAGCGTGACTTTCTTGTCGGTAATCAGAATGGCGGCATCTTTGTACTCTGCTTCCATACGCTCGGTGTTGGTGACCATGTACGGCGAGACGTACCCGCGGTCAAACTCCATACCTTCGGTGAATTCAGTTTCAATACCAAATGCCTTACCCTCTTCTACGGTTACAACACCATCCTTCCCCACCTTTTCAATCGTTTCAGCAATCTTGGCGCCGATTTCTTCGTTTTCAGCTGAAATGGTAGCTACCTGCTTGATTTCTGCGGTAGTGGTGATAGCGGTAGCCTGTGACTTAAGTGCTTCAACCACGTCAGCGGCTGCGTGCTCCATACCGGTACGTACCGCCATTGAATTGAGGCCCATGGTGGTCTGTCGCAAGCCTTCATTGATGAGGGCCTGCGTCAACACAGTAGCAGTGGTGGTTCCATCACCGGCAAGGTCGTTAGTTTTGGTGGCCACCTCCTTAATGATTTCCGCCCCCATGTTTTCAAACTTGTCCTTGAGGGTGATTTCTTTCGCAATTGAAACACCATCATTGGTAATGGTTGGACCACCGTAGCCCTTATCGAGCATCACGTTGCGCCCACGCGGACCAAGGGTCACTTTCACGGCATTTGCAACGGTATCAACACCCTTCTGCAACTTCTTCTTTACCTCTTCTCCGAAAATTACTTCTTTTGCCATATGTATGCTCTAGAATTAGATACGAATAAAACTACCCAAGAATTGCAAGAATATTGCTCTCACTTACGACAAAGTACTCCGTGTCATTCACTTTCACTTCGTCAAATCCATACTTCGAGAACACCACACGGTCTCCCACTTTTACATCCATGGCAAGGCGGTGCTTTCCATCTTCATCCCATTTACCGGCACCAACCGCAATGACGACACCTTGCTCAGGCTTCTCTTTCTTGGCTGAATCAGGAATGATAATTCCCGAAGCTGAGACGGTACCCGCTTCTGCGTCAGTGAGTGGTCGAACCACTACCCTGTCTCCCAATGGCTTGATTGCTACGTCTGACATATATACGAATACATTTAGATAAACCAGTTTAATAACGGCACATCGCACAAACGTACAAACAGAGTGTCACGTTTCGTGACCGATGCGGGCGTATTATACCGCGCACAGGAGCGATTGCAATTTTCGCACCAGTACCCTATAGTGCGCGGAGGTAGCATAGTTACAAGAGAGGAGTGCATACGATGGACAGCATCAAACCGATAACCTTCGTTCGGTAGCTCACTAAAGAATTTCGCGACACCCTCGGCAGTGGCGTGATTGGTACCGCACTGGTCCCAATCAGCTTTATGACAGCGGTCGGTGTTCTCGTATGGAGTATCTATGCCAGCTACACCGGCACCAGGCCGTACGCATGGCTCGTTGGTATCCTCCAGATGGGCGGCATGTTGAGCCTTGTCTACCATCACCCCATGCGGGGAATGTACGAGATGTTCTTTATGGGAGAGTTTCGTGGTCGAAAGGTGCACACAGCGACAGCGACGGTAGTCTCTCTTCATGAGACCAAAGACGCTGACCAACTCGGCGAACGATACGTGGTCATTCGATTCACGCATGAGCAAACGACGCATACTATCTGCTTGCGTTTAAGTGCCAGACTCCATGCCACACTCAAAACAGGAAGTGAATTGCCGATTGGATTCCAAATCTCCCGCGACCCGTTTCTTAAAGTATCGGGGCACATCAACGTAAGAGCTTTTTATCTCCCCTAACCACTGCGCGACGCCCCTGGCTGCGCGCTTTTTCATACCACGAAGCCAAACCATTCCTTTCCCCACCCATCTTTACGAAATGCCCCTTTTCTGCTATTCTAGCCCGCATGGAATCAATTATGACTGTTGTGCCTTACGCGCAGATCGTCCTCTCCGTCCTCTTTATTGCTACTGTGCTCTTACAGCAGCGCGGATCGAGTATTGGCGGCGCCTTTGGCGGTGACAACTTTAGTGCAACCTTCCACAAACGACGTGGTAGCGAACTTTTCCTTTTTCGTGCAGCGATTGTCCTTGCAACCTTTTTAGTGGCAAGCATTATCTTGACGGTGATTTACTAACCCCTGGTTGACACGCATACATAGCGTCAACCTTCACTTCGAGCACTCTATAAGCATTACGCTTTTTACCGTGGTAGCACACGGTGCCTCTACTCCATGAACCCTCAATCAAAACACACCCGTCAGTCACTTCTGTCACGTTACTTTGCTTTTCTCGAACGCCGCTCGATTGGTGACCGCTTCATATTTCATATTGTGCTCGCCACATTTGTAACTGCCCTCTTGTGGAGCTTGTTTGTCGTAAATCAGCAGTACCTCAGAGAGACTCCGGTTCCAGGAGGTATGCTCGTTGAAGGTGTGGTTGGTACACCTCGTTTCGTAAACCCCGTGCTCGCAGTGACTCGCGCAGATCAAGATATGGTGTCACTCGTCTACGACGGTCTCATGAAGATTGACCCAAGTGGTAACCTCGTACCCGAGCTCGCTGAATCAGTAACAGTGTCCGACGACGGACGGATGTACACTATTACCCTGAAGCGCGACATTTTCTTCCATAACGGCAACCCGCTCACGGCTCGCGATGTCCTCTTTACTATTGGACTCATTCAAAACCCAGAGCTCAAGAGTCCGCTTCGAGGTAACTGGGATGGCGTCACAGCTACCGAAGTGAGTGAGTACGAGCTCACCCTCACCCTCGGCGAACCGTACGCGCCGTTCATTGAAAATCTCACCGTCGGCATCCTCCCGCGCGGCGTCTGGGACGCACTCCCGATTGAGCAACTCCCATTTAGTCAGTACAACACTGAACCAATCGGTACTGGCTCATTTGCCATTGAAGAAGTTATGCGTGATGAAGCTGGCCTCATTAACGCCTACATCCTTACCGCAGCACCATACGGCAGCCAGCAGCCAAATATCAGCAAGGTCATGCTTCGCTTTTACCAAAACGAAGCTGCTCTCGTTGAAGCACTCACACAAGGCGAGATTGACGGCTCCCCAAGCCTCTCACCTGAGTCACTCGCGACCCTCGACACGAGCGAGTACACCGTAACTGAACACGCCCTCCCGCGCACCTTTGGTGTCTTCTTTAACCAAAACCGTAGTGCTGCCCTTTTAGACCCTGCCGTTCGTGAAGCACTCGAAATGATGATCGATCGCACTGCGCTGACTGAGCGCGTCACCGCCGGACACAGTATCCCCACAGCCACACCTGTCCCACCAGGATTCCTCACGGTAGAATCTACAAGTACTGCGAAGGAAGCCTCACAATCACTCGAAGAACGTGTTGCATCAGCATCGTCACTACTCTCTCAAGCTGGCTGGACGCGTGGCGATAATGACCTCTGGCAAAAAACCGTCGATGAAGAAACGGTAACGCTCAGTCTGACCATTAGTACGAGTAACACCCCCCTCTTTGACGCAACTGCCACCGTGGTAACTGAGTGGTGGCAAGCCTTAGGAGTGGAAGTATCTGTGGACCAGTACGAACAAACCGACCTCGTCCAGGCCATCATCCGCCCGCGCAACTACCAAGTGCTACTCTTTGGGAGCGACGTTGGTCGCGCACTCGACCTCTACCCGTTCTGGCACTCATCACAGAAAGATGACCCTGGGCTCAATATTACGCAGTACACCAATATCGAAGCTGACACCTACCTCAAGACAATTCGTACCGCTAAGACAGCTCCCGAACGCGACCAAGCCATCGTTGCCTTAACTGGCCTAATTGCTGAAGAGCGTCCTGCCATCTTTCTGTTTACCCCTACCTTCACGTACCTCTTGAGCCCTGACGTCACGCACGGCGCAATGAACCGCCTCGGCAGCCCAAGCGACCGCTTTGCCAACATTGACGAGTGGTACACGAGTAAAGAACGGTTGTGGCCAATTTTCCAGCAGTAATTAATCAAGCGAGACTCCATTAGTTAGGAGCCGAAAGCTTCCCCTCCACCCGAGAGAAGTTTCCGACTATTCACTAATAGTAATTAATAAATTCAGTAATGATATGAACAACGAATTAACCCCAAACAGTAATCCGCGACCAGAAGGTCGCACCGGAGGCGCTGCTGGTACCGGTGGTACCGGCCGACGTTTTCGCCGATCTGGCGCATACCGTGGTGGCGCTCGTCGCAACACCCAAGGTGGCGCCGCGACAAGTGAGCGTGGTCCACGCACCCCACGTCCACAAGGAGCTGCCGGAGAGCGAAACCATGACGGTGGCGCTCGACCACGCAGTGCTGGTGCACCTAGTAGTACCGGAAACGCGCGCAAGCGCTCTGGACGCGGTGGCGGCAACAACCGCAACCGCAACCGTCGCAAGATGACCAATCCAGCTCTCACCCACCGCATCGCGCAGAGTGAGCACGCTTCAACCATCCCTGAACTCATGGAAGATGACGCAATCCGCATCATCACCATCTCAGGTGTGGAAGGTATTGGGCGCAACATGATTATTATCGAAAACACCAAAGACATTATTGTCGTTGATGCTGGTTTTGCCTTCGTCTCTGAATCAAGTAAGGCACCAGGTGTTAACTACATCCTCCCGAACACCCAGTACCTCGAAGAGCGTAAACACAAGATTCGCGCCATGATTGTGACCCACGGTCACCTCGACCACATTGGCGGTATTCCATTTGTGATGGAGCGTATCGGCAATCCACCAATCTACACCCAGTACCTCACCTCGCTCATGATTTTGAAGCGCCAGGAAGAATTCCCACACCTTGAGCCGGTCAACATGCAGGTAGTGAAAGAAGGTGAAGCGTTTACCGTTGGTTCAATGCGTATCAAGACCTTCCCGGTAACCCACTCAATTCCAGACTCAATGGGACTTGCCTTTGAAACGCCACACGGTGATGTCGTCATTACTGGCGACATTCGCCTCACCCACGAAAATGGTGAAGTTTCAAAAGAAGAACAAGAATCATGGGGTAAGGTTGGCCAAAACAAGAACTTGGTTATGCTCTGCGACTCAACCAACGCCGACAGACCAGGCTTTTCAACCCCTGAGAGCTTCGTGTTTGAAGCACTCGAGAGCATCATCAAGGATGCTACTGGCCGCCTCATCATTGGTACCTTTGCGTCACAGTTTGAACGACTCATCCACGTCATCAAGATGGCGGAGAAGTACGGTAAGTTCGTTGTGCCTGAGGGTCGCAGTATCAAGACCCACATCGATATCGCGCTCCAAGCTAAGATGCTTGAAGTAAAGCCTGGTGTCATCATCAGTGTGAACGATATGCAGGACTACCCAACGGACCGTATTGTGGTACTCGCTACCGGCGCCCAGGGTGAAGAGTTTGCTGCACTCATGCGCATGGCAACCGATAAGCACAAGCAGATTGTGCTAACCGAACGCGACACCATTGTACTTTCTTCATCAGTTATTCCTGGTAACGAAATTGCCGTACAGATTCTTAAAGACAACATTTACCGCAAGAACGTGCGCGTGATTAACTACAAGAGTGCAGCGGTGCACTCATCAGGACACGGTAACGCTGGCGAGCTCAACTGGGCCCGCGAACAGGTGAAGCCAAAGTTCTTGATTCCGGTTCACGGCCACCACTACCACCTAAAGAGCCACATGTACACCGCCATTGAGCACGGTTTCCCTCGAGAAAACGTGGTTGTACCTGACGACGGTACTATCATCGACATCATCGGTGGTGAGCAGGTAGTCGTACACAAGGAGAAGGCACCAAACGAATCAGTCTACGTTGACGGATTCACCGTAGGTGCTCGTCAGGAAGTCGTACTGCGTGATCGTCAGTCATTGGCTGAACAGGGTA
>JACCDI010187435.1_pt1 | contig 12011 bp, 10 predicted proteins | sample 7442791 | NCBI WGS metagenome assembly JACCDI01 (sample SAMN15323434, study PRJNA562643) | freshwater metagenome | isolation source: river surface water | place: USA:Blue River Watershed | collected 2017-08-15
AATTGAGCTACTTCTTTAGAAGGGAACTGCGCCATTAAAATAGATACTTCCAATACCGTCTGCCATAATCTTGTAGTATATTCAAAACCTTCCACATCGAATGAGTTATCAGACTCATCGAAGAATTTTCTTAAGTTGATAGAAGCCAAGTTACATGCAGTATTATCTAAGAACATGTATTCGGAACATGGGTTAGATGCATTGATACGACCACCTTTAGGACAAGTATGCCATTCGTTGATGGTTGTGTCATATTGTGTACCAGGATCCGCACAACGCCATGCAGCATTTGCAATTTGCTCCCACACTTCTCTTGCTGGAACTGACTTCATCACACGACCATCGGTACGAGCGATTAAATCCCAGTTGCCATCTTCAGACAATGCTTTGAAGAAGCTATTTGGAATACGAACAGAGTTGTTTGAGTTTTGACCTGAAACAGTTGCATATGCCTCTCCTTCATATCCGTTATCATATCCTGCAGCTACCAATGCAGCTACCTTATCTTCTTCCTGTACTTTCCAGTTAATGAATTCTAAAATTTCTGGGTGATCTAAATCTAGACAAACCATTTTAGCAGCACGACGGGTTGTACCACCAGATTTGATTGCACCAGCAGCGCGGTCACCAATTTTCAGGAAGCTCATCAAGCCACTTGAAGAACCACCACCAGATAATTTTTCGTTCGCTCCACGGATTTGAGAGAAGTTAGTACCCACACCAGAACCGTATTTGAAAATTCTAGCTTCTCTTGTCCATAAGTCCATGATACCACCCTCATTTACTAAATCATCGCTCACACTCAAGATAAAACATGCGTGTGGTTGTGGACGCTCGTAAGCACTTGTAGACCTTTTCAATTGCTTATCCTTAGGATCTACATAATAGTGTCCTTGTGCGCCACCAGTAATACCATAGCTCTCGTGTAACCCCGTGTTAAACCATTGTGGCGAGTTAGGCACACAAGCTTGGTTTAAAATGCTATATACTAATTCTTCGTAAAATACTTGTGCATCATTTGCAGTCGCGAAATAGCCATAACGCTCTCCCCATACTCTCCAACAATTGGCCATACGGTGTGCTACTTGCTTCACCGTTGTTTCTCTACCCAATGAACCATCGGCTTGAGGAACACCTGCTTTTCTGAAATACTTTTGTGCAAGGATATCCGTTGCAATTTGGCTCCATTGTTTTGGAACTTCTACATTCGTCATTTCGAACACTTTCTCTCCGTTTGGATTTTTGATTACACTGTCTCTGTAATCGTACTCGAATTGTTCAAATGGACTCACACCATCGATAGTGAATCTGCGCTTAAATTCTAAGCCTTTTTTTGTTTTTGGGTTAGCCATGGTCTTATTCAATTTTTTATAGTAATTCGGGGAACTCCCGCTCCAGTTTCAAAAACCTTAACGGGTAGACGAAAATATCTTAGTCTATTGATACTTTGTCCACTGAAATATCAACAGCTGTGGAAAATCTATCTGAACAATTCCAAACCCTACACTCCAGTTGATTTGCGTGATTTATCCCCAGACCATGTTAGTTTCTTAAGAAAAAAAACCTTGATTTATAATTATTTTTTGTAATAAATGGAGTTCGGGGGGATTGTATGCGTAAAATTGATAATTTTGCAAAAGATGAAGCAGCAAGTATATCAAAGTATCCTAGACAAAAAAAAGCAACAACAAAAAGCATTCGCAGTCTTAATCGACCCCGACAAGCTTGATACTGTTGGCTTACAGAAGACGATTGATCTTGCTGTCCAATCCAAAGTGGACTATATTTTTGTAGGAGGAAGCTTAGTGGTCACAGATACATTGGATCAAATGGTAACCCAAATCAAAGCACACTGTACTATTCCCGTGGTGCTTTTTCCTGGATCTCCAGATCAGATTACCCCAAAAGCGGACGCATTGTTATACCTGTCTTTAATTTCTGGACGAAATCCCGAATTATTAATCGGGCAACACGTGATCAGTGCCCCTTTTGTAAAGCAAAGTGGATTGGAAATTATTCCTGTAGGATATATGTTGATAGACGGAGGAACGCCAACGACTGTTTCTTATATCTCTAATACCAACCCTATCCCAGCTAATAAGAATGATATTGCAGCTTGTACTGCCATGGCAGGTGAAATGCTAGGCTTAAAATTGACTTATATGGATGCAGGCAGCGGTGCTAAAAATACCATTCCTGCGAGTATGATTCAACAAGTGGCTAAGCATACCCAAACACCCTTGATTGTAGGGGGCGGAATCACAACACCTGAAAAAGCCATTGAAAATTGCAAAGCAGGAGCGGATATTATTGTAATAGGCAATGCGGTTGAAAAAGACCCAAGTTTAATCCAATTGATTGCAGACGCAATTCATAGCTTGAATTAAGTTTTTATTCCGTTTTGTTAGAAGCTCATCATTTCTTTGAACTTGACTGTTTGACGTCTACTGATTTCAATCTTCTCCCCTCCTTTTAATTCTACCAACAAGCCTCCATTAAAGTAAGGTTCAATTTTTTCGATCCAATGTAGGTTGATAATGTGTTTTCTATTGGCTCTAAAAAAGACGCGATCATCTAATCTTTCTTCTAGTGCATTCAATGATTTTAAGATCAAAGGTTTATTGGTAGAGAAATATACTTTCGCATAATTACCCACACTTTCAAACAGCCTGATTTCAGCTAATTTAACAAACCAACAACGCTCCCCATCTTTTACAAATACTTGATCTATCTCTGTTAGTGGACCTCTATTTACACCTAATAAACTTGCTTGCTCTAAGGCCATTTCTGTTTGTAATTTTTGAATGGCATCTGCCAATCTTTTTGGATCAATTGGTTTTAATAAATAATCCAAAGCGTTTACTTCAAAGGCTTTCAAGGCAAATTCATCATAAGCGGTTGTAAAAATAACTCGAGGAGATTTCTCGATTTCGGCGAGTAAATCAAAGCCGGTTTTGCCTGGCATTTGAATGTCTAAAAAAATAAGGTCCGGTCTTGACAAATCAATCTTCTCGATGGCTTCATCCACATTACTTGCTTCGTCAATGATATTAATATCTGGATGCTGCTCCAATAATTTTTTTAATTCATTACGGGCTAATCTTTCGTCATCGATGATAATTGCTTTTATTGGCATGTTTCCAGTTTTATGCTATTAGGCGATAGGTATAATTAATTTTGCTGTCACTTGTGTAGGCTGGCATTGGTAAATATCAAATACGGCATTGCCACGGTATAAAATATTCAATCTGTTTTTAGTACTCTGTAACCCAAATCCATCCTGTCCCATTTCTTTATCCAACACCCCCGTATTTTGTACCATCAACAAATGCTTGCCCTCCTCAAATTTTGATACTATTTTTATCAAGCAATTGCCTGGTTGTTTACTCAACCCATGCTTGATTGCATTTTCAACCAATGTTTGCAACATCATAGGCGGCATTTGATTGCTCAAAGTTGTTGCCTCAATATCGTATTCCACCACTAAACGATCTGCAAAACGAATGTACTCCAGCGCAAGATAGTCCTTCACAATATTCAACTCTTTTTCTAAACTTGTTACTTCGGCTTGGTCTGCTTGTATACTACTTCTAAGGATATTACTCAACTCTGTAATGGCTTGTCTTGCCCTTTGCGGATCCTCGTCTACTAAGGCTCTGATGCTATTCAAGGCATTGAAAATAAAATGAGGATTCATTTGAGACTTAATCGTCTTTAATTGCAATTCTTTAATTAAACTTTCTAATTTAATTTTTTGAATGGCTTCTGAATTAGTGAATTCAATATAATGCCAAAGAATATAAATAGACAACCAAACAAAAATAATCGGCGTATCAATAACAAGACTAATTAAAAAACGTTTTTCTATACTCACTTTTTTTGTCGCGTCATATAGTTTAAGCATCTCTACAGTATAACTCGTAAAAAAACTATACAGGCTCGCAAAAGTCAATAACAACAGTAATAATTTCCACCACTTAAATTTAGGCATAGGGGGGTGCAAAGCAAAAGCAAGCATTGCTTTTCTAAACAAATGGGTAAGAATAATACCAATCAATATATTTACCAATAAACGTGGGTAAAAGACAGGGTTTAACTTTTTCTCTAGCATATAAGAGAAAAAAATGATAGTAAACCCATAGGTCATCCAGCCTCCTATTTGACAGATCCAATAAATTGATTGATGTTTTTTCACGATTCAAATTTAAACCCAAATCAACGATATTGGGTTTAATTATTGGATTAATGGTCAAATTGTTGTTTCATCGGCAAGTCCAAATAACATTGAACTTTTGACCAATATTTCTGTTAATAACTTACATTTACATTACTAAAAATTGAACATGCTGATTGAGGCCGGACCATTATTAAAAAACATTGACAACCCTGACGACCTAAAAAAAGTCTCTAGGGAAAAATTACATCAGGTATGCGACGAATTACGTCAATATATCATTGATATTGTCAGTGTGCATGGAGGCCATTTTGCTGCCAGCCTTGGCGTCGTAGAACTCAGCGTAGCATTGCATTACGTATACAACACACCTTACGATCAATTAGTGTGGGATGTAGGGCATCAAGCCTATGGCCATAAGATTTTAACCGGTCGTCGTGATGCTTTTGTAACGAACAGAAAATACAATGGATTAAGTGGTTTTCCAAAGAGAAGCGAGAGCCCTTACGACACTTTTGGCGTTGGACACTCATCTACCTCAATTTCTGCCGCATTGGGTATGTCTATGGCAGCCAAATACAAAGGCGAAAACAGGAAATCAGTAGCCATTATTGGAGATGGCTCCATGACAGCAGGAATGGCCTTCGAAGCCATGAACCACGCCGGAGTAGCCGATAGTGATGTGTTGATTATTTTGAACGACAACTGTATGAGCATCGACCCAAATGTGGGCGCGCTTAAAGAATATTTAACCGATATCAGCACTTCCCCAACCTATAATAAGTTTAGAGACGAATTGTGGGAATTGATGGGCAAATTACCTATTGGCAAAACTTTTACGAGAGAGATGGCTTCCAAGGTGGAAGCGGGTTTAAAAGGAATGGTTTCCAAAAGCAGCAATTTATTTGAAGCTTTACAATTGCGCTATTTTGGCCCAATTGACGGACACAATATCACCAACTTAGTAGATACTTTAAGAGACTTAAGAGAAATACCTGGTCCAAAAATTTTACATATCCTAACTGTCAAAGGCAAAGGATACGAACTCGCAGAGAAAGACCAAACCAAATGGCATGCCCCAGGTTTGTTTGATAAATTGACTGGAGAAATTATCAAGAAAAAAATTGAAACGCCTCAGCCACCAAAATACCAAGACGTATTTGGATTGACCTTAGTGGAATTGGCCGAAATGAACCCAATGATCATGGGCGTTACACCCGCGATGCCTAGTGGATCTTCTATGAAATTCATGATGGAAGCAATGCCAGACCGCGCATTCGACGTAGGCATTTGCGAACAGCATGCTGTGACTTTAAGTGCAGGCCTTGCAACACAGGGCGTGAAAGCCTTTTGTAATATCTACTCCTCTTTCATGCAACGTGCTTATGACCAAGTGATCCACGATGTAGCATTGCAGAAATTACCTCTTGTATTTTGTTTAGACCGTGCTGGATTGGTTGGAGAAGATGGACCAACACACCATGGTTGTTATGATATTGCATTTTTTAGATGTATCCCTAATTTAATCATTGCCGCGCCAATGAACGAGCAAGAATTAAGGAACATGATGTATACGGCACAATTGCCATCCACTGATTTGCCTTTTGTCATTCGATACCCAAGAGGTGAGGGTGTAATGGTGGACTGGAAAAAACCATTCGAACAATTTACAATTGGACAAGGACGCAGATTAAAAGAAGGTAAGGATGTCGCTATTTTGACTTTTGGTCACCCTGGAAACAATGCACAAACTGCGATTCGTAATTTAAGATCAGAAGGTATTGATCCAGCGCATTATGATATGCGTTTTGTCAAACCAATTGACGAAGCTTTGTTACACGAAGTCTTCCAAAACTATGAATTAGTAGTGACTGTGGAAGATGCGACCGTAGTGGGCGGATTAGGATCTGCTGTGTTGGAATTCATGAATGCACATAATTATAAAGCCCAAGTGCGCATCTTAGGTATACCTGACGCTATTGTTGAACATGGTTCTGTAAAAGAATTACAACAAGAATGTCATTACGACGCACAAGCGATTGCCAATGCAGTAAAAAGTCTTTTAGGAAAATCTGTTTTGACAGAAGGATAGCTTAGTTCAAGCTAGGGTCAAAATCACCTTCTTCTTCTGGCGCATCTGCAAATGAAGTTTGGTCAAATTTTGTTTCGTAAGAATCTGTTTGCTCTATATAGCCAGGCTCTAAATCATCTTCTCTGTTTTCATTCCATTCGATGATAAAGTTGTTGCGTCCTTCGCCTACCATTAATTTCATGTATTTCTGTTGCGCTAATTCTAAGATGGACAAGAACAAAAACAAAGCGTGTACGCGGTCTTCGCAAATGTCAAATACTTTCTCGAATGCCACTGTCTTTCCTTCTTTCACCATTGTAAGCAAATGTGTTCTGCTGCCTTCCATGGTATAATTGTATCGAACTACAGTATGAACAGGTTTGTTTTGACGATCTTGAACACGGGTCATCACTTTCTCAAAAGCTTTCATCAATTTGAACAAAGTCACCGTCTGCAATTCCGTTCCTTCAGCAGCTTCTTCGCCTACCAATGACATTTCTTTTTGAATATTACCACGCTTTAACATCAACATTCTCATGGCTTCTAAATCGGCCATTTGAACGGCAGCTTCTTTGTACTTTTTGTACTCTAAAATTTTGTCGATCAATTCTTGTCTAGGATCAATTTCATTACCAGACGCGTCAATCTCTTTTCTTGGCAACAATAATTTTGCCTTAATACGCATCAAAGTAGAAACGAATAAAATGAACTCACTACTTAATTCAATATTTAACTTGTCTTGCGCATGGATGAATTCCAAGAAATCTTTAATGATTTTAGTAATCTGGATATTGTAAATATCCATCTCGTCACGCTCAATAAAGAACAATAAAAGGTCAAATGGACCTTCAAATTGGTCTACTTTAATCGAATAATTAGTATGCTGATTCATCCCTGCAAAGAAAGTGATATTTATCCATTTTTTAGCCAAAATGAGGCATCTTTGTTCAAAACCAGTACGGATGCAACAGAAGTGGACCAATTGGCTTGTATTTGCCTTATTATCAATTGTATGGGGCAGCTCCTTTATCCTAATGAAAGAAGGCCTTAGGGCTTTTACACCCTACCAAGTTGCTTCTTTAAGAATGCTTTCGGCAGGACTGGTTTTACTCCCATTTGCAATCAAAGCTATTCGAAAAATACACAAGGATAAAATGGGCTTAGTCATTGTTTCCGGGGTAGTAGGCAATTTTATACCCGCCTACCTTTTTTGTATTGCTGAAACAAGAATAGATAGTGCACTAGCCGGGATTTTAAACTCATTAACGCCCTTGTTTACAATTATAGTAGGCGTCTTGTTTTATAAGGTTCAAACAAGTGCCATCAAAGTCTTGGGAATTTTAATTGGATTTATTGGCTTAACGTTTTTAATGCTTACTGGAAAAGAAATGCATTTTGAACACCTTTCCTATGCAGGCCTAGTGCTTATTGCCACCATGATGTATGGCATCAATGTACATACCGTGGGCAGGTATTTAAAGGAAATAGGATCCATTCAAATTGCCTCAGTGGCTTTTTCTTTTTTAATCTTACCTAGTGCTGCAGTTTTATATTTTACAGATTTTTTTAACAACGATTTTACAAACCCATTGGTGATTCATAGCACCATTACAAGTAGTGTTTTAGGGATGATCGGCACTTCTATGGCATCCATCCTTTTTTATTATTTAGTCAAAAAAGCAGGTATTTTATTTGGCTCATTGGTAACCTATGGCATCCCAATCGTCGCTGTGGCATGGGGTATTGGCTACGGGGAATCATTGGCCCCCTTGCAAGTGCTTTGCCTTGGAGTGATTTTATTAGGCGTATATATTGTCAATAGAGGCAATATAAATTTCCTTTCTTTTTTTAAACAAAAAGGCCCTCAATAAAATGATTGAAGGCCAATAGTATGTGGTAAAAAAATCAGTTCGACTCAGATTATACAGTCATGATTTCTTTTTCTTTTGCTTCTAAATGTTTCTCGACAAATGCAATATGCTTATCGGTTAAAGCCTGAATGACTTCTTCTGCCCCTTTACAAATGTCTTCGCTCATTCCGTCTTTCTGCAACTTTTTCACTTGCTCAATATGGTCTCTTCTAATATTGCGAATCGCTACTTTGCTTTGCTCTCCTTCACCACCCGCTTTTTTCACCATTTCTTTTCTGCGCTCTTCGGTCAATGGAGGCATAAATAAACGAATATTGACCCCGTCGTTCTGTGGGGTAATACCAATATTCGCACCCATAATGGCTCTTTCAATTAGGGCCAACATGTTTTTCTCCCAAGGTTGGATACTAATTGTTCTTGCATCCAATACTTGCACGTTTGCTACCTGACTGATAGGGGTTGGGGCACCATAATAATCCACGTTTACGCCTTCTAAAATAGACGGAGTCGCCTTGCCTGCCCTGATTTTGGATAATTCTATTTCTAAGTGATTGATGGCTTTTTTCATGCCGTTTTCCGCTTCTGTACTAATTTTTGATAATTCTTCTGACATAATTCAATGTTTTGCGAAGACAAAGCTAATAAATCCTTGGTATTCTTCCCCGACCTTTTTTTGTGGCGCTAATTTTTCTATCTTTGTCCATATCGTTAAAATAAGATTATGTCTACTGCAGAATTAAAAAGAACAGCATCTCAAGTAAGAAGAGATATCGTAAGAATGGTGCATGCACAACAAAGTGGTCATCCAGGTGGCTCATTGGGTTGTACAGATTTTTTAACGGCGCTTTATTTTAAAGTGTTAAAGCATGATCCTTCATTTAATATGGATGGAAAAGGGGAAGACCTTTTCTTTTTATCCAATGGACATATCTCTCCAGTATTTTATTCTGTGTTAGCAAGGTCTGGTTATTTTGATGTAAAAGAATTGGCTACTTTTAGAATGATCAATTCTCGTTTACAAGGTCATCCAACAACACACGAGCATTTGCCTGGTATACGTATTGCGAGTGGTTCTTTAGGACAAGGCATGAGCGTAGCGATTGGTGCCGCACTAGCTAAAAAATACAATAACGACGATCGCATTGTTTATTCATTACATGGTGATGGCGAATTACAAGAAGGGCAGAACTGGGAAGCGATTATGTTTGCTGCACACAATAAAGTAGACAACTACATTGCTACAGTGGATGTGAACGGACAACAAATTGACGGGCCATTAAGCAAGGTATTGAACCTAGATAATTTAGAAGAGAAGTTTAAAGCTTTCCATTGGACTGTGTTGCATATGGATGGGCACAATATGGACGAAATTGTTGCTACACTAGAACATGCGAAAACATTGACCGGACAAGGCAAGCCGATTGTAATTTTAATGAAAACGACCATGGGCAAAGGTGTTGACTTTATGGAGACTGGCCACGAATGGCATGGCATCGCACCTAACGATGCACAATTAGAAAATGCATTAGGTCAATTAGAAATGACTTTAGGAGATTATTAATCTACGCTATTGATTTAGTTAAGTCATATAAAAAAAGGGAAGCATGCTTCCCTTTTTTGTTTCAATCTTATTTTATGATTTTATTGTGCCACTATATTTCACTATTTAAAATATCCAACGCTACCCTATTTTTTCAAAAATTCTCGCCCCTGCTTTTCTCGCTGGAATCCATCCTGCAACCATTGCGATAAAAATCACTAGCCCTATCACTGCAATATAATCTGTACACACTGCTTTCACAGGATAATAGTCAATAACAAAACTAGCGCCTTGTAATTTGATAAAATGAAATTGGGATTGTAAAAAAATCAATGCTGATGCAATCAAGCCGCCAATCAAAGCACCAGTCATGGACATCACAATAGATAAACTTAGAAATATTTTTTGAATTGTTCCTGCCGTTGCGCCCATCGCATGCAATACATGGATGTCTTTTTGTTTTTCTAAAACCAACATAGTTAAAGCACCTACCAAATTAAAAGAAGCTACTACCATAATCAATGCTAGGATTGCAAAAATGATCCATTTTTCTATTTGCATTATTTTATACAAATCTGCGTTTTGCTGGTATTTGTTCTGTACTAAAAAATTGGGACCAAGTATGGACAGTATCGCTGCTTTGATTGTACCCTCTTGCTCAAGATCTATCGCCAATTCAACACCGGAATATTGATTGCTATCCAAGTCAAATAAATATTGGGCAAATTGGTGCGATGTAAACACATATTCCGCGTCAAATTCCTGTTGTACAGAAAAAGCCCCAGACTGCACTGCCACTAAGTGGTTCAGCTGATCTAAAGAACGCAAGGATTTACCAGAACGTCCAACTGCAATGAGCTCCAGGCTATCTCCAAGCTCCGTATTAAAGAGTAATAAATTTTCTTCCACTCCAATACCTAATACCAATTTAGGCGAATCCAAATTGCCTACCGAAAACGATCCTCGTTTTAAATATTGGTTGACTTGATTAATATGCACATAATTGGAATCTACCCCTTTTACAAACACAACAGCTTGTTGTGCATTGCGCACTAAGATGGCTTTATTTTCTACAATACCAGTGGCATACTGCACGCCTGGGATATTCCGCAGGTCGCTTAATTGCTCTGGCGTGAGTGAAATGAATTTGGCTGCTTTAGGCACTACACGCAAGTCGGCATAGAAATCGGCATACAGCCCTTTTACAATATCTGAAAACCCATTGGATACACTTAGTATTGTCAGCAATGCTGCTGTTCCAATGGCAATGGCAAAGACGCTAACCCAAGCAATCCATTGAATTGCCTGAAAGGAATATTTTCCCCTAAAATAACGCCAAGCAAATAGAAAATGCAACTTATAGTTTTTTTAAGATCTCTTCCATTTTAAATACATAATCCAAAGTATCGTCTAAATAAAAATGCAGTACTGGAATACGTCTTAATTGATGTTTCATGGCCTCTTGTAGCTGCTTCTTGATATCCCATTGTTTTGCTTCTATCTTCTTAAAGCAATCTTCTTGGTCAGCCACCTGAAATAAACTCAAATAGATCCTTGCTTCTAATAAATCTGGGGTCACTTTCACAGTGGAGATGGAAATCATCCCGCCTTGTAAATGGTTCAAGCCCAATTTTAAAAAAATATCATTCAAAGTGCTTTGAATCGCACCTGCTACCTGTTTCTGTCTTTTACCCTCTTCCATATAATCAAAGTCGTTGATTCGCTGTAAAATTAGTTACTTTGCTGATTATTCTGAGGGAATAGTTTTAATTATGAAGAAATTTTTTCGCATCGTAAGTTATATCAAGGAATACAAGACCTATATGGGCTGGTATGGTCTATTTATCTTGTTATCCATCCTTTTTAGCTTGTTTTCATTGGGTATGCTTACCCCATTCCTTGATTTGATCTTTGGGAACAATGCTTTTGCAAGACTTACGCCTGTATCAGTAACCGATACCGCTAATCTTAAAGACGTTATTTACCAATTTTTGCAAGACATCATCAAGGTCAATGGTAAAGCTTATGCTTTGGGATGGATTTGTTTATTCATCATCGTTTCTATCTTTTTCAAAAATTTATTTTTATACCTCGCTTTTTATTTTTTGGCACCCATCCGCAATATGGTAACTAAGAAGTATTCCAAGTTATTATACGATAAGATTTTACAATTACCTGTTGGCTATTTTACTGAAAAAAGAAAAGGAGATATCTTAAGTAGGGCATCCAATGATATTGCTGAATTAGAAAGCTCTGTAATTAGTGCATTAGAAGGCTTAATTAAAGAGCCACTTACCATCATTGGTATTTTAATTTTCTTATTCTTAATCAGCGCAAAGCTGACTTTGTTTGTAT
>JACCDI011127433.1_pt1 | contig 12010 bp, 1 predicted proteins | sample 7442791 | NCBI WGS metagenome assembly JACCDI01 (sample SAMN15323434, study PRJNA562643) | freshwater metagenome | isolation source: river surface water | place: USA:Blue River Watershed | collected 2017-08-15
AGATGCCCACATTTTCATAATGGGTATAATTAGAAGGATCCGCTACACTTGCTTTGATATAATTTTCTGCAGCAGCAGTATACCTGCCCTTTTGAAATGCTTGCGCCCCTAATACTGCGTAATTAGGCACCGCACCACTCATCACCGCATTTCCATAAATTAAACTACTTGTTTTTACAAATAGCGCACTATCCCCAGGAAATTTTTTGACAGCTGTATCGAAAATGGCTTTTGTTGTAGCTATCGGTGTTTTATTAATTTCAATTAATGCAAGTATATATTGGTTCCAGCCTTCTGCTGAATTTCTATATTTTGTATAAGTTTTAAATGCTTTTGTCGCTTCCGCCGTATCCCCTTTTTTAGCTGCCGCAAAGATCATATTCTTGTAATAACTAGTTGCTCTCGGCCAATTGTAGAAGGCCTGTTTTGCATAGTAAAATGTACTATCAAAATTTGCTTGGGATGAAAATACAGCTGTTTTGATAAAGTCATTGTAATGTAAATAAGGATTCACTTTATCTGATGCTTTCAGTAAACGCATCGCTTCACCGTACTCTTTATCTCTTAAATAATAACGCGCTACAAGCGCTTGAATAGGCAAAGTAGAGGTAGACAAATTAGGTATAGCGGGAAATGCATCTTTCACATCCTCCAAAGCCATTTTAGGATCCTCATTGATCTCCCCCATTACAAATTTTTGAACTTTTAAAGACTGATAAGTTTGATAGTTCACATACAAAGCCCCTATGACAAACACAAAAGAAAGGAGGAAGAAACTATTTCTAAATGAACTTGCTAATTTAGGAGCTGGGTTCCCAGACAACATATAAAATGGCACAAAGACTAAAGCAGCAGATAAAGCAAACATGGTTTGCATTGACGTTCTTTCTGCAGGAAAATTAAAAAAGGCATCCACAAAATAACATGCAATAGCCATCAAAGCAAAAGAAGCAACCAGTTTTGCATTATTGTCTTTTGCTTTTTGCCATACTTGTAGCACGGCCAATCCCATTAAAATAAATAGCCCTAAAAATGCAAGACCTCCTAAAATGCCCAAGTCTGCAAACATTTCTAAGAAATCATTGTGACTATGATATGGGACAAATAAATCATTGGTGTATTCTTTTTCGTAAGGGATAGAAGCCAACTTCCAATTGCCATATCCACCCCCAAGGATCGGATGCTTGATGGCATAATCAATCACCCCTTCCCATAAATGGATACGGCTATTTTGCTCACTTGCTACCGTAATATCCCCTGCTCTTTTTGTGATAGTACCATACCCCCCCTGAAACCCTTGTAGGTCAACGGCTTTAGACAACATGCCATTGGCAACAAGGAAAGCAAAAAAGAGCGGGATTATAAAATAAGCAAATTGAATGCCTATCTTTTTCAATCCCTCTTTACGGTACAAGATATAAATGGTGGTCGCAAATAAAACAAATACCACCGCTAAGCCTACATAGGTCGACCTTGTATTTAAAATAAACAAAGCCATGATACCTAAAAACAAAATCAATAGTCCTGCCAGTTTTCCTAGCAATTTATTGTTCAGTATAATAAACAACAGAAACGGGAATTTAATCAACAAACTAGCCGCCATCACGTTCTTATTGCCATTCTTGCCGGTCAAACTTACAATGTTTTGATCCAAGGTCATATCCACCATATTCTTTGAAAAGCCACTGATCACATAGAGCGCATCAAATAATAAAACAACCGCTACTAAAATAGATACCATATTAAACAATGGCGTTAGATCTCTTTTATAAAACAGGATAGATAAATTAATAAAAATCAAATAAGTGCTTAATAGACGTGCGAAACAAACCAGGGTTTCAATACCATTGATGGCATAAGTAAAGGATAAAATTGCCCATAGAACTAAAAAACTATACAGAAGGGTAAATTTTAATTGTAGTACTCCAGCAATGGCTTGCTCGAAGGCCTTTTGATTGAAGAAAATATAACTCAATACAAATACATCAACGATGGATACATACAGCCATTGGGCACCCATTACATCGGCCCCACCCAGATCTGGTATAAAATGCACTAAAAGGTATAAAAAGGAACAAAAACCCGCGAACCAAGACTGCTTGCCCATATGATTTATATTAAAATTTACTGCTGCTAAGATACGTTATTCGATCATTTTATCTTGCGTGATAAATTGGGATTTTATAAAGCAAATCGCCCCTTGTGCATACACACAAAGGGCGATTATATAGGGGAACCCTGAGGGATTACTTCGAAGCCAATTCAAAGGTCTTAGTCATCGCATTAGATGATTTAGACTTTGAAGTTACCACCACTGTAGCAACACATAATACACCTGGCGTTAATCCTGTTATGGTAACAGGATTACTAGCTGTTGAAGAAGAAGTGCTTGAACTAAAAACTACCGCATTGTCCGCTTTTTTCTTCACAGATACCTCTATAGTAACACCATCCTTAGGCAAGGTTGAACTGATATTCGCATTGATGGCTACTGAAGTACCCACTACAGCAAATACATTGCTATAATTAACTTCCGAACCAGCAATATCCACTTTGAATACCACATCAGCCTCTGTCACCACCACAGGTGGCGGAGTTGGCGGAGGAGTTGGTGTTGGACTATCCCCTCCCTTACTACAAGCACTGAATGATAGTACAAAAAAGCCTAGTGCTATAAAGCTGTGTTTTCTATTGAATACATTTAATTGTTGCATAGTATTATAATTTAACCATTTTAAATTGATGAGCTACTTTAGAATCCGGAGAAACAATTCTTACGAAGTAAATACCTGGATTTAATTCAGAGAATGTCAATCTTGATCCTGCAGTCACGCCTACTCTTGATGCCACTTTTGCTCCAGTTGCTGCAGAGAATACTTCTATATTCAATCTTTGGTGTCCTTTGACAACAAAGTCAATATTCATGTAGTTGATGAAAGGATTAGGAGTCAACTTAATGAACTCATCCCAGCTCAATCTAACGATATCAGTTACTAAATAATAGTATGCATTGCTGAATAAACTTGGACAACCATTCTCTGTCACTTTAACCGCATAACTACCTACAGCAGTCGGCTTGTAAACAGCATTTGTATTGGTGATTTTCACACCATCCTTGTACCAAGTTAAAGCAGTTGCGATTGAAGATACTAAATTACCAGCAGTATCTCTCGTCACGATTGGTGCAATAGGCGTAGGCAATACATTGATGTCTAATTTAACTCTATCGCTATAACAACCTGCAGCTGTATCTACTTGAGCCACATAGTAAGAAATGATACCTAATGCAGCAGTGTTAAAGGTTGGCGTCACTAAAGATGGTGTACCACCTGTCGCATTCGTGCCATACCATGCTAATTTATTAGTGGTTGCACTTGCTGCGAAATTGATTGTTACACCTGCTTGGTTTTGACAAGCACCTGATGCAGAAACAACCGGTGCATCTGGTTGCTTACCTACACTTACCACTACTGGTTTAGCCAATGAACAACCTAAAGTATCAGTCGCTCTTATATAATAAGTGCCGCTTACCGCTATTGCTTTAGGATTAGCCACTTTAAGTGTAGCGTCTAGATCACTATAGTAACCAAAGGTCATTTTAGCAGTCGTTCCAGCTAAGATGAACGAAGTATCTGTTAAGTTCACCACTTGAGGTAAACATGCTGTTGCAGATGCCTTCACATTCAATACTGGCTTCGTGATACAATCCAAGCTTACCAACTTGATGATTCTTTCTACAGAAAGACCATTCGCATCAACTGCAGCTACTTTAATTCTTAAAGTATCTACATCATTCAACTTACGCTTGTTGATCAATACAGTATTTGCTAAGTCAAATAAGTTATTGTTCTCACCATTGGTACCAGCTACAAACTTGTAAGTTAATACAGGAGCTTCAGTAGGTACAGGCTCATACAATGCTCTTAATGACAATACATACTTAGCAGAATCTGCGTTTGTTTTATTGTAATAGAATACTGAAGAATCTTTTTCATTCACCAATAATTTAATTGGCGCTTGAACCACATTGAATACATAAGACTTATCAAAATAGCTACCAAAGTTATCAGTTGCTCTTAATTTAAGCTTATAAGATGTTGCAGTTGGCTTTGCATTCAACAATAAATTGTTGGCAACAGTATCAAGTCTAAAGATGGCATCAGAAGTAAAGCTAGCATCAGAAATGATAGAGAACTTAACTACCGCTGTTGAATCTGCATGCTTAGATGTCACTTTATACTTGAAGCCTTCTTGGTCGTTTTGCTTGATCACAAATGTTGCTGAACTATCCCCATTCAATAAGATATTAGACGGAGCAGAACGCTCAGTTAATGTTCTAGTTGAGCTTACTTGTATAATTCTATTGTCAGAGAATACAGAACCTGTATTGGCCGCGTCAATTGCTTGTACTGACCAATAGTATGTACCTGGCGCTAACAATAGAGACATAGAGGTATTGGTTCCTGCATTACCTGATTCTGGTGTTTTTCTTAATCCCGAGATCAAATCTGCATTCGGATCAATCACATCAGATGAACCTGGTTGAGTTCCCACAGAAACTGAATAAGTTAAACCATCTTTTGGCGTCTTATCGTCCGTTGCTTTATCCCAGTTTAATTGAACAAGGTATTTATCTTCTACCTGGCTAATGATATTAGAAGCATTTGCTTTTGGTTTGCTAGGTGCAATATTTGCTAAATACGCATCTTCATTGTAGTTCTCATCCGCTATCGTAATAGATGAATCTTCAAATGGCACAATGACATTATTTACGAATCTAGGGGTACTAGATTGACCTAATGATTGACGCACTTTAAGGTTATTATTTGCAGGCGTTGGATCCACTACTTTTGCTGACAAGTCACGCACATTCTTCAAGATCTTGAATGAAGAACTAATGGTAGATGCATTTGTCAATGGATTTACAATTTTCTCTGTTCCTACCAATACCACATCCAATACTTTTTTACCACTGAAGTCTCCAAGGGTTGGACGCATCGTGATATAATTACCGAATGGGAAGGTTGGTAATTCTTTAAACTTAGTAATGCCATTGGTTGCAGCAGTAGATGGATCAGCCAATGCCATAGAAGAGATACTTCCTGCACCAGCCCTCACCCCACTAAAGATAATATCTGGATAACCATCCGCGTTGATATCACCCCATGTTGTTTGACCAGACTCAAATGGTTTAATATCTGAATTGGTTTGAACAAACTGAATGGTTTTAGCTACAGAGTCTATAAATTTATTTTGATAGATTCTGAATACTTGTCCCGTAGATGAACTTGTACCAGACAATGATAAATCTAATAAACCATCATTGTTATAGTCAATCAAGTCTAATGTAGCATTTCTTAATGCCGGAATACTTACTGACATATTTCTTGCGAAAGAGATATTATTTGAAGTATCAGAAGTATTCATATATACTTCACCTAATCTTCTACCATCAATATTATCATACAAAATGGCTAAATCTAATTTCAAATCCTTGTTGATATCGCCAAATTGCAAGCTTACATTAGAAATACCATTATTAGTCAATAATACGTCTAAGTTATTCTTAATAGGTAAAGCCTTCAATCCATGCTGTTTATTAGCAGTGTCTTTGTACAAGCCTATGAACTTGAAAGACCCAGCTTGTGTATTATCCACACCAGAATAAATCATATCTAAGTAGCCATTTTTATCAATATCTACAAAGGCAATTTTAGGAGAAGCCAATGGAACGCCATTGTAAATTAAGCCAGTGATGTTTTCAAACTTGTAATTGCCTCTGTTTTTAAACACTGCTAATTTACCAGCACCATTGTTATAATCATTACCAGCCACTACTAAATCTAATAAACCATCATTGTTTAAGTCTACCCACTTGATTTCTGGGCTAGCCAAATTCGCTAAATCATTTCTGAAATTAGTACCAGATCCGGCAAGTGTTGTTCTTGTAGAATCGTTTGATAATTTAATAAACTTACCACCCATATTTCTATACAAACCTACTGGCGTAGTATTAAAATCAAAATCATTCCCATTCACCACTTTTCCTAAATAGATAAAGTCAAACACGCCTTTATTATTCACGTCAGCCCATGCGAAGGATGGTTTATCTAAAGGTTGGATTCTTGTATCTACTAATCCACCTTGGTTCAAGAACTGCCATGGATACTTTAAGACAATTTTTTGACTTCCAGAGAACTTAGAAGAAGAGTAGTTACCATCAACAGCTTGCACTGACCAATAGAACACCCCAGGAGGCAATTCAATATAATACTGACTTGATCCAATTAATGACGTATTTGGCGTCAATAATTTGTCATTGGCAGGGTTTACTTGTACTACCCTCAAGTCACTCAAGCCTGGTTGCGTACCTAATTTTAAGTTGTAATATAAGTTAGCTGGAGCAGTTTTATCATCAGATGCTGCATCCCATAATAACAATACCCTTCCTTGACCTTGGTCTATGAATCTTAAATTCTTAGGTGCTGTAGGTTCTTTGTTCACGTTCTCTCCTTGATCATTTAAGTAAATACTTGTAGAGCTTCCTACAGTTTTATTACCACTGATAACTAAGTCCATACTTCCGTCACCGTTCGCATCACCCCAGCTAATTGCCGCTTCTTTGTACTGAGGAATATTTGCATTCTTTGATAAAGTGAAATTACCAAATCCACCTTCGTTTAAGTAAAACTTAGTCACTGGATTTGCTTTATTGTCTAAACCTGCCACTGTGATATCCACTAAGCCGTCATTATTGAAGTCAACTAATTTCACATCTCCTTTTTCAATACTATCAATGATGATTCTAGTGGCATTGTAGATATTTGAATAAGAGAAGAAAGAGCCAAATTTAGCGTCCTTGCTTTCTGCTGTTTGATTACGCAATAACATCAATTGTGGATAATCAGTAAAGGCATTGCCATTGTAGCTTCTTGCCGTACCCATTGCCACAATATCAGTATCGCCATCTCCATCCATATCAGCGATATCTAATTTTGCATCTTTCATTTGCATATTCATACCATAGGTATAACCATTAGAGAAACCTTGACCGTAATTATTTGTAGTAATCTTTGGATCCAATAAGGTATTTACACGAATACCTCCTTGTGGGAAATTACCGTTACTATTACCTACGTAGATCAAGTCTAAGTCACCATCCAAATCATAATCCAAGAACCTTGCGTCTGCATTGTACATATCTGGTAACACATTGTACGCATTGAATTCAGGATCTAACTTGAAATTACCTTTACCATCATTTTGATATAAGTAAGAGTGTGGATTGCCATTTACGTCTTGACCCGCAGTAAACATATCCAAAGTACCATTGTTGTTGTAATCACCAAATGCCATATTTGAAAATTTCAACCCAGCCACAGAAGTTGGTGTGTTTACTTCAAATACACCTTTGTTATTGATTAACTGTTGGTATACTACAGCAGTACCAGATTGTCCAATGATTGATAAGTCTAACCAACCATCATTGTTCAAATCTACCCACTTGATATCACCATACCTGAATGATCTATTCGCCAAATTCAAGTCTTGGAAAACGCCATTTTTATTTTCATATACTTTGGTCACATTGCCCACGTCATCATTTTGACCCATCACAGCCACATCCAATAAACCGTCGTTATTGAAATCACCCCAGTTGAATTTAGCATTGTATAAACCTGGGATTGCATTTTCAATACTTTGTAATGGATCCTTAGGGCTGTATATCACTTGTGTAAATGCAGATGCATTACCTTCCTTATTCACCATTTGTAATGAAACATAATAAGGCTTCTTACTAGACAAGTTCACGTCATTGAATTCAAGTGAATCTGGATAATTTCTTGCAACTGTTTTATCTAAGATAATAGGGATTGTAGGATTACTTGCTCTATAATTATAAGCAGTGTTAATCCTAGCTGCTTTATAATTTGATAAAGTATCTACTTTAATGTTTGCGAAAATATAATTGTCCACCTTGTCTTTAGTTGGTGTCCATTTAACTTTCACACTGTATCCATTATTTATCACTTTGATATCATCTGCATTGATTGCTGCAGGTGCAGTTCTTACGAATGCATCATCTCCCTTGGTTTGTAACCATGCTTTAAAGACGAAATTGTTACCATTCCAGTTGGTTGAACCATCTGATTCTTGCGCCATTTCCATCCATGTCAAATCCTTGAACCCATCTCTATTCAAATCAACCAATCTTAGGTTAAATAAACTCCAGATTGTATTTGCATTGAAAGGAATACCACCAATTTTCTTTTTAACAAACTCAGATTGTTGGTTATTAATATATGCAACCACTGAACCAGAGTTGTCTACTGTGATCACATCTGGATAAGAGTCATTATTGATATCACCAACTGTTAACTTACCGTCATTCAAAGCTGCATTTACTTGCATTGCAGAAGCAGTTGCTTTATAATTCGCATCTAAATCGTATACTTTGTAGTTTCCGCCGTTTGTTCTTGTCAAAATTTGAACTTTTCTGTCATTTCTAAAATCATTAAAGCTCAAATTCGCACCCCAATCCACATTAATACCTGTATGGTGCATAAAGAATTTACCTGCTTTCTTATTGGATACAAAGGCCACCAATGGATTACCATTGGTTTGTCCTAGTCCAATACAGCCTGCACAATTTGTAGTACCAAAAATATCTGGAATACCATCGTTGTTGATGTCCATGAACTTAACCAACTTAATTGAAGCGCTTACTTCACTTACATTAGAGTTCGTTAAGTTAATTGATGCATTTGGTTCCCACTTCACTTGTTGCAAGGTCGCAATCATCTCTTCCTTGCCATCAAAATTACCATCCATGTATTCTACATTGGTTTCAATATTTTGACCTCCGTTGGTTGCCCATTCATTGTATTTGAATGTTGGCTGATCCCATTTATAAGTTAAATTAGAAGTTTGATTCCATTGATTACCCGCATTCATATTAAAGAATTGCTTAGGTACATTGGTAGTGTCAATTCTAAAGTTCAAATTCTTATCATTCACTAGATAAGCCATCTGTGTTTTTTCATTTGTATTACCTGCTTTTCTAAATAGGGCGACAAAATCAAAATCATCATCTCCATTTACATTTGATGCTGAAAGTAATTGTAGATAATCTGCCTTACCCTTATTCAATAAAGGTCTCTTATTATTGAAACTAAACGTAATATTTGAAGATCCTGTAATAGGATTCACATTCAATACATTTAAGTAATCAGACTCATTCGCTGTTCCAGTACTATCTACCGTTTTGAATTCTTGAGAATAGAAAATCAACTTAGGCAAGCCTGGCGTTGCGTCTGTTCCAAGATTAACTAAATGCATTAAACTTGATACATGGCCTCCATTTCTACTTCCAGATTTAATTTTAATTGAGGCAGTATCCACACCAAAGTTTAAGGCAGGGATAAAGATAGTGTCTAATATAGACTTCACATTACTCAATCCAGTTCTAATTTCAGAAGCGCCTGTCCCTAAAGTTGCTTTTAATGCATAATAATAGATTTTATCATTAGGCAATTCATCTGTGAATGTATTTCTAGCTAGGTCAACAGTAATATTAAGAGGTGCAATGGTATCTAAAGATGTTTTAGTGGTATCTCTATATACTTTAACACTTGTATAAGATGTGGTTGATTCTGGCTTCTCCCAAGTTAAAGTGATGGTTTTAGCAGCTCTTTGCAAACGAGTAATCTGCGGCGCTGCTAAACTAAATTTACTTTCAAAAGGTCCCACATCCCCGGCTGTTCCAGTAGGATTAGGCCTTGCTTGATTATTGTAATCATAGTTTATTGCAAATAAGGTGTCATTTAACTGGCCACCAGGTATGATATATCTTGACTCAGCCATACCCAGAGCTGGAGAAAAACTACTTAAATTATAATCACTATTAGATGGATTGATAAATTGAGGTTCAACCAATTTGTTACTTGCAGATTGTGCTAATAACTTAGGATTATCTACAATTGACCCAACAACTCGGTATAATTTATCATTAAAATTTGCATCGTATCCATTCTCATATATGATACTATTATAAATAACGGCACCTCTTTCTGCGCCCCAGGCTCTAGATAAGTAGCTATTATTTGCAATTAATGAATTTACAATTCTTAAAACTCTTGTTTTAGGTCTTGTAGAATCATCGCCACCACCTTGTAAATTAAATACACCATTTTGTGTTGTATTATTTAAAATTAAAGAGTTTCTAATTTCCGCAGAAGATTGATTTGTATTAAATACAAATTGAGATGTATTATTAATAAACGTACAAGCCTCAAATAATGGATTTGAATTAAAGTTTACATCTACCGCTGCAGGTGCTAAATTAGAAGTCCATTGAGTCATTTGAGACTCTGCTATTACTAAACCTATAAATGTATTTCTATTACTAGGGTAAGAACTTAAGTTCCAATCATATTGATCTTGAATTCTAATTATTGGTTTTGAACTTGCATCTGCTGTAGTTGGTTTTAAGATAGCCTTACCTTTATTTTTAGCCATAATGGTAAATTGCTTCCTTATTAATTCAATATTCTCATAGTATATACCATTATTTAATAAAATGGTATCTCCTGGCAATCCATTATCTATGACAAATTGCAAACTCTTCATTGGCAAGAAAGCTGAACCATTATTGGTTGCCTTACCTGCTGTATCTAAAGTCCAAATATTAGATGCTGTTGCATTGGCAATCTTTGACAATGTACTTGATGCACCAACGTTATCAACGACGCTCACTGCATAAAAGAATTTAGTATGAGCTGTCGATGTTTTATCTACATAATAAGTCGTATCAACTGCAGAAGCAATTTTTTCTAAATTTGTAGTTGATGTACCCCTATATATATTATATTTTCTTTTGCCTGCTGTATCAACCCATTTTAAGGCAATATTTCTTGCTCCGGCATACGCACTTACGGTATCAACACCTACAGGAGGAACATTTGGTTGTACAGAAAGCTCGTTTGATAATCCACTGTATATTTTTGTTGTAGTTCCACTAAATGCTCTAAGTCTATAAAAATATGAGGTTAGATTTGTAAGCGCAGTGTCTTTGTAATTTAATAAATCAGCAGAATCAATAATAATTGTCGCAGCTGCTGAAGTATTATTTGGGATAGTAGAATTTGACCTGAAAATTTCATATCCATTGATAGTGCCATTTGTTGGCTTTCTCCATTTCAAACTAACGCTTTTATCTGCACCATCTGCAGTTGTTAACAGTGGTGAAGGGAATGCAAATGGTGATTCAACTGCACCAATATCAACATTAGACCCAGCAGGCAATGGTCTAGCATTGCCATAAATATCTTTAACAGGAACAGAAAGTGTATTTGCTTTTCCAAAAACCGAGGTTCCGCTATTGATTAGATTACTTGAAGGATCAAGGATCAATTTAACTGTATCAGAAAAAGTTAAATCTAACGCAACTAAATTATTTGAAAAATCTGCGTCTAAGTTTGAAAGATACTTATCGATTTTAGGATCACTATTGAAAAAGTTGTTTTTAAAAATAAACTTGGCTGAAACAGAACTTCCAACATAAAAATCAGTAGAGTTCTTGTGGAAAATATTGTTTGTATAATATGACGCCGGAACGTTATTATCAAACTTTATCGCAGGAACATTATTGCCAACAAAAGTATTGTTAGTATAGAAGATAGAGTCGTTACCATTTATTCTTAAAACTGATACTTGGTTAAGATCATTCCACGTTGTTCCATTCTTCAAGAAAATATTGTTAGCAATTGTGGTTTTACCGTTAACCCAACCAGTAATTACTGAATAGCCTATCCAATGACCTTGTGGTCTAATATAATCTAAATTATTATTTGCAAAAGTGTTATTCTGAATCAAATTGTCTCTTCCTCCAATTTCTAATCTACCATAGTTGTTTTCAAAAGTTGAATTTTGAAGTATCAAACTATCATTGATTCTTGCGTATACGATATCTTGGTCTGGATTTCTGCCATCCACATAAGTCAAAACTTTA
>JACCDI012141247.1_pt1 | contig 12010 bp, 10 predicted proteins | sample 7442791 | NCBI WGS metagenome assembly JACCDI01 (sample SAMN15323434, study PRJNA562643) | freshwater metagenome | isolation source: river surface water | place: USA:Blue River Watershed | collected 2017-08-15
CAACAAGAAACAAACCAAAATTAACATTAACAATAAACGACAATGGTAAACGTATTGACAGAAATTATAATCAACAAACCAGTTGACATAGTTGCGGACTATGCAAGTAATCCAGACAACGCACCTGAGTGTTATGTAAATATTAAATCAGCTGACTGGAAGACCCCTAAGCCTTTGACTGTAGGTTCACAAGTTGCATTTGTCGCACATTTCCTCGGAAGAAAACTTGCTTACACTTACGAGTTTATTGAATTAATACCAAAGCAAAAACTTGTAATGCGGTCAGCAGAAGGACCTTTCCCAATGGAAACGACCTGCACTTGACGAAAAGGCAACAAAAATGACTTTGCAAAACAGAGGCAACTCGACAGGCTTTTCAAAATTATTTGCCCCTTTTATTGCGACAAAGATGCGTAAAGCAAACACAAAAGATTTGATTAATATTAAAAAAATAATTGAAATCAAGTAATATGGACAATTCTAAAACCAAAAAATTAAAAAACGGAGACCAATGTATTGTCATTGGCGGGACACATAAAGGAAAATCAGGTACTGTTCAAGACCTAAACACAAGTAAAACCGGACACATTACAATAACTGTTTTGCAAAGCAACGGTGTTAGATTTAAGACACTTGGTAGAAATGTAGAAGTTGTAGTTGGAAAATAAAACGCCCTAAAACAGCAGCTACCCAAAAGTGGCGGTTCTGTTGTTAAATCATCCCGATAGCCATCGGGATTGTGCATCTATCAAAGTTTGTGCTTGGTTGACAGTATAGTGCTTCGATCCCAAAAGCTTTAGGGACTCCACCTTCGCAAAGCCACAAACCGTTACAAAATTCTCACTCAAATTGAACCAAACGATTAATTAGCTGTATCCGCAGAGAAAATAAGTAATCATGAAGAAAATAACCTTATTGTTTTTGTTTGGAAGTTTCGCAGTACAAACATTTGCAGGAGATAAAGAAATCGTAAAATCTAGCCTAAGCGACGTAACCATTTATGCACAAGGCGCCCAGTTACACCACAAGGCAAATTTCAACTATAAAGTTGGGGTAACAGAAATCATTGTAGAAGGAATAAGTCCTTATATAGATGCTAAAAGCATTCAGGTGAAAGCAACAGGTGCAGTAGTTATTCTCGACAGTAAATACACCTTGTACTATCCTCAAGCTGTGCAGGTAACCGAAGACGGAATCCCCCTAAAAATTAAAAAAGATATTAGCCTCCTAAAAGACTCTTTGAGAAGTATTGGTTATGAAATACAAGAAATTGAAGATGAACTAAGTGTATTGAACGCTACCAAATCAATTATTATTTCGAACGGCGTTATGCGCAGTCAAGGAAAAGTAAACGATTCACTGAATTTATTGAAATCTGCAGTTGATTATTACACGTTGAAACTAACTGAATTGAACAAGAAAATTTTATCGTTAAACAAAAGAAAACAAGAGAAACAAGAGAAGAAAAGTCAGATGGACTTGCGGATGTATAATCTTGAGAACTTCCAAAATCAAAGTCGTCCAGCTCAACCTAATAACAGCCCAATCCCAAGAATAGTGGTAACGATTCAAGCAAAAGAGGTAGGTACCGGGAAGTTATCACTTTCTTATGTAGCTTCTAATGCCGGATGGACGCCACTATATGACTTAAGAAGTGATGCCACTACAGGAAAATTAAGCCTTACCTACAAAGCACAAGTCTACCAAAATACTGGACTGGATTGGAACGATGTTAAAATCAGCATTTCCACAAATAATCCGAAAGCTAATAAAACTAAACCCGAACTAAACCCATGGTATATTGATTATACAAGCTACCGAGCCGAACAAAAAGATAAAAAAAGAAACTTGGATTACCTTACACAACCAAGTGCCGTTCCAAATGCGGTATTTAATTCTGGATTTTCTTTCAGTCAAACAATTAATAATTTAAATGAAGATATACAGGGGCTTACTTCTGATCAATTCACAACAGTAGTGCATCAACTTATCGCGGCAGAATTCAAAATAGACCTTCCCTACACTATCAAATCGAATAACGACCAACATATGGTGTTAATTAAACAAGCTGAGCTAGCAACTAGTTTTAAATATTTCGCAGTCCCTAAAATGGATGCAGGTGTTTATTTAGTTGCACAAATGACAAAATTGGACGAATTGCAACTAGTTCCAGCAAAAGCGAATATTTTCTTTGACGGAACATACATAGGTGAAACATTCATCGATCCGACACAAATGGACGATACGTTAAACTTATCCCTTGGGAAAGATCCGAATATCGTAGTCAAAAGAACCCTTGTAAAAAAAGACTGCAAGGACAAGATCATCAGTGATAGAATTGAACGAGTATTTGCTTATAGCATAGAAGCAAAAAATAATAAATCAAGTACCATTGAACTTATTATTCAAGATCAATTACCGTTAACTACCAATGGCGACATCAACATTGAAGCCATGGAACTTAGCAAAGGAGAATTGGATGCACGGACAGGAACCATTGAATGGAAAATGACATTAAAACCAAAAGACTCAAAATTGCTTGATTATAAATTTAAAGTCAAACACAACAAAGACAAACAAATTGTCATCTAATTGAAGCCCCGAAAGGGGCTTTTTTAATAACTAAAAATGCGAATAGTTTTATCGTCACTGCAGGTTGCAAATCTATTGTCGGATAAACGAACCAAATGATTTACGGAATGATGATGACCTTGCTTGAAAGCGTCAACCTTTTCCATTACTTGAAGAGCTTTCTTGTTCCATATTTTAATGGATTTATCTCTACTGACAGTGGCAAGTAAATCTTCGGAAAGAGCTACGATATCGTAAATAACAAAATTATGCGCAGGTAAGGAATGTAGCAATTTTCCATTGGTGAGGTCCCAACATTTTAGAAACGCATCTTTTCCCCCAGTATACAACACATTATTTTGAGAATCTAGGCAAATAGCTGTAGCTCCGTCGTGGTGCGCTTCAAAAGTAAGGATCAAATTAAAATATTGGGTATCCACTTGTAGTATGTGACCATTTTGCGCTGCAATGTAAAGAAAGGCTTCCTTTTCATCTAAAACCATTCTTCTAATTTTACCGCAGTTTAAGGGAATAGAAAGCAATAAACCCAGCGTTTCAGAACACCACACTGAGATATTTCCATCCGCATCTGCCGTGTAAAATTGCTTATTTACTTTGTTGACAGTTATGTTAAACAAAGCAGTTTTATGTTGATGAAAACACTTTATTTCTGTTCTGGTCTCTAAATCGAAAACGTGAAGTTTCCCTGAATTTGTTCCTACAACTAGAAGTGAATTATTTCGAAGAAAAGCCAAACAATACGGAACATCCTCAAATTTTATGGCGAATTTATCTTGTGTACCCGATGCTAAATTCCAGCGCGTAACAAACTTATCTGCGGCCGCACTATACAGAAATTGACCATCGTATTCCATGGCATATATCGCTCCAACATGACCACGTATGGTTAAACAATGGTGAATGATAGATGAGTTTGATGTTGAATTCAATTTGTCTCTTAATCTGCCGACAAATTTAAAAAATCTTGATCGTCTAGAAGTTTTGGATTGATCTCAAAAATTGTTTTTGCCTTTACACTGTTTTCTTGTAGGCAGATCGCAAACAACTCAATTGCCTGGGATTTCTGACCAAGCATCCATCTCAGATTCACCTCCAAAACTTTAGCAATTGGGTTATCTATGTTATCTAACATAAACTCTTGGAGTAAACGCAAGGCCTCTATTGGAGATTCTTCCATAAGTAAGTCAACGTAATCAGAAAGACATTCTTCGTCGTTAGGATCCAATTCCAAGGAAATAATATAGTTCGCTTTGGCTAATTCAATTTCATTGATTTTCTCATACGCACCAGCAAGTACATGGTAAATTCCAGCGTTTTCTTGATCGTAATGAAGCGCTTTCTGAATTAAGGTAATTCCTTCTTTTGTATTTCCTTCCAAATCCTCTATAATTCCTAATCCCAACCATGCTTCTGCCAACATTGGCGTAAGTTCCAAGGCGCGTTTGTAATAGTGACGAGCTAATTCTAGTTCATGAAGTTGCTCATGAGCTTCGCCTAAATAGCATAGCGCCATAGCATCTTCCCCATCTAGCTTTATACATTCATGGAAGTGCTCGATTGCTTTGTGAAATTTTTCTTGTGATAAATACGCATTGGCCATATTAAAATGAGCTGGTCCAAAGTCCGAATTTATCAAAATAGCATAATCATAGGCATGAACGGCTTTATCAAAGTCTTCTAACTTACTGTGTGCATTCCCCAAGTTATACCATGCGGTGTAAGAATATGGATTTTCATCAATGAAATCCGTGTAACACTTGATAGCGTTTTTGTAGTCTCCTAAATGATCGTATAAAAAAGCAATCTCGTAAAGAGCTCCTTCATTCTGTGGATTGGTAGAAATCGCTTCTCTTAAAATATCAATAGCCTCTTTGGTCATCCCCAAATTCTGGTATTCCATGGCGATGTCTAAATAGATTTCATCTCGATCCTCTGGCTCACAAAGATTCATAGCCAATTTAAAATATTTTATGGCATTTTTAGAATCCCGAAGTTGAGAGAACAACGCTGCTTTTGTAAGGGTTACTTCTAACTGGTTATCTCCAATTTTTTCTAATTGATTGATCAAATCCATGGCTTCATTAAGCTGCCCCAGCCCACTCAAAGATTGGGCTTTTCGCAACATAAACAAAGGGTTGTAACCAAAACGATCCATACCATATTCAGCTGCTTGTTTAGCCTTCTGATAATTCCCATTGATTAGGAAATGATCCAGAATACCTTCAATTTTGTCGCTATCAAGAAAAATACTAGGCTGACCTTTTAAATGCAATTCAAATTGATGAAGATCCTCATTTAGATTTTGTTCCTGAAAGTCGTCGTCCTCATCTTCAAACATGCACTCGAATTTTAAATAAATTTACGGAGATTGTCTTGAAGGAAAAAATTTACCACCCCTAGTTTTCCACATTTTAACAATTTGTTGAAAAATTCTATTGAGACAGAAAATTATTGTGTATTTCTTCATATCTAACTGATTTAATCTGATCCGAAAGGATCGGAAAAATTAAAGAAGAATGTTTTTCAGAACTGTAAATAAGCCCTGTACTCTTTTTTGCTACCAACGTGAATTCATCGTATTTTTTCTCATATGCAGCAATCATAATTGAAAATTTAAATCTAATGGTTCTATAGATAGTCTTAAAATTTGCATCGCTTTTAAGTTCTGAATACAAGGCTGGATAATGTCTTTTGGCGTACAACAGATACTCTTTTATGAAAAAATCAAATTCATAAAAAGCATCAGCATTTGCGGTGAATTCAGAAGACCAGCGCCAAAGAAAATTTTCACCAAATGTTTCTCGGTAAAGTGGCAAAAAATCATATACTACTTTTGCGCCATGATAATACGCGTTGAATTCTTCCATTAATCCAACTATTCCCGAAACTTGCGTAGATTGATTTAAATGCTTTGTTTCGATATACGAATTATAACGAAAGGTTCGCAAATTTAAAGGTATTGTCTCAGATAAAAAGCGCGCCGAAAACAGCTTATTCTTTGGGAATTTGTACACCAATTTTGTGGATTCGTCTATGAAAAAACCTTCATCATCGGTCAACCTTGGATCTTCTCCAAGTTGCTTCGCTTGAATTAGAGGAAGGTGACTATCAAAAGCATGAACAGTTTCGTGTACGGTTGTAGAAAAAGTGGATAAAAACCTTTCTTTCGATGATAAATCAGAAAATTCTAGGTGTTTCATTCCGGCAGTCACTGTTCTCCCCCCATAAGACATTGATGGCCCGCTGTTTTTATATGTTGAAATTAGATAATAAGTTGACGGAGAATACTTTTTAAGGTTTTCAAAAATGTACTGCTCGGAAACTTGAGCATGCGAATAAATTGATAGAAAGCAACCAAAGAAAATTAGGCGAGTAGAAAACATAAGCATTTAAATAGGGTAGATTTTTCGCCATATTCCCTATAATGCAGCGCCCCAATAAAGTTACGCTATAAGAGTTCGTCGATAATTCTATCCATGGAATAACCTTCTGCCTCTGCTCGGTAATTACGTACCAAACGATGTCTAAGAATCGCCTTTGCAACTGCCTTTACATCCTCAATGTCAGGTGAATACTTTCCTTTAATAGCAGCGTGACATTTCGCTCCGATGACTAAGTTTTGAGAAGCCCTAGGACCAGCACCCCACGTAATATAGTTTTTTGTAATCGATGTGGCTAGCGGATTATTTACTCTTGTTTTTGCCACAAGATTAACAGCGTATTCTAAAACATTATCCGCAACTGGAATTCTACGAATTAAATCTTGGTAATAAATAATTTGGTCAGCATCCAAGACTTTATTTAATGTTGGTTTGTGATCAGAAGTGGTAGTTTTCACAATTGCCAATTCTTCAGCGTACGATGGGTAATCTACCCAAATATTAAACATAAACCTGTCCAACTGAGCTTCAGGTAAAGGATACGTTCCTTCTTGTTCGATGGGGTTTTGCGTTGCCAAAACGAAAAAAGGATTAGGTAAAGTGTATGTAGTTCCGGCAGCAGTAACTTTTCTTTCTTGCATCGCCTCTAACAAAGCTGATTGTGTTTTAGGCGGGGTACGGTTGATTTCATCTGCTAAAATCACATTTGAAAACAATGGACCTTTTATAAATTTAAATTGCTTGGTTTCATCTAAAATTTCTGAACCAACAATATCTGACGGCATTAAATCTGGGGTAAACTGCACACGATTAAAAGATAATCCCAAGGTTTCTGAAATGGTATTTACCAACAAGGTTTTTGCCAAGCCTGGCACACCTACCAACAAACAATGTGAACGAGAGAAAATGGAAATCAAGACTTGATCAACGACATCATCTTGTCCAATAATCACTTTATGAATTTCATTTTTTAATTCCTTGTAGTGTAAGACTAGGTTATCAATCCCTTGTTTATCTGACATAATGATTTAATTTGATTTCCAATTGCTGTTAAATGTGCACGTTCTATATAAATCGTCGATTCGAATATAAGACGAAGTCACCTTCGAATTTACCCAATCATTGATTGTTCGTGTTTTTTTATCGTTTTCCGCCGCCATTTTAATTAACGCATAATCATCATTGAGATTTGCTTTATGGGCAGGAATTCTTGCTAATAAACGCACAATTCTAATTCCGTCTTTTCGCTCGTATATATCGTTATACATTGAGGGCTTTGAGATATCACCTTTCTCCATTCGATCTGTAATCAAGTAAATTTGCTGATCGATTTCATTCAATTGATCCATTTCCCATGTTTGTTCACCAGTGTAAGGATTTGTAATAATCCCTTTATTTTCACGGGTCATTTCATCGTTCGAGTATTTAATTACCGCTTGCTCCCAAGTAATCTGATTCATTTTTAACATATTGTATGCAGAATCAACTTTGTCAGCAGATTTTTTAAAAGCTTGTTTTGAATAGGCCGGTTTTTTTAAAATATGACGACAAACATAATCATCACCTCTTCTCTCCAGTAATAATAAAATGTGAAATCCAAACTGCGTCTCTATAATCTCAGAAATTTCTCCTGGTTTAAGTGAAAGGGCCGTAGATTCAAATTGTGGCACCATCATTCCTCTTGAAGCTTCAATAATTCCGCCATTCACAGCACTTGAAATGTCATCCGAGTGAATTTTCGCCATCAGTTCAAAGTTCTCTGCAGTAAGCTCTTTTTGAACCTCTTGTAATTTCAGGCGGGCTTTCTCTTTATCATCGTTCGATATGGAAGGATAATTGACAATTTGCTGAAAACTCAACTTCATGTTGATTAACGGAATACTATCCTTTGGAATTTTATTAAAGAAAGCCGAAACTTCTTTTGGAGTCACTGAAATCGTTGAAACTAATTTTTGCTCCATTTCTTGCGCAAGCATTTTTTTCTTAATCTGCCCTCGCAATTCCTCTTTCAACTGATTAATTGTTTTGCCATACACCTCTTCCATTTTAGCTTTGTCTCCATTGAACTTTTCTTCAATCGCCACACGAAAACGCATTTCTAATTCGGACTCAACCGCTTCCTCAGATACAACTAAACTGTCAATTAGTGACTGGTTGTACAGTAATTCTTCCATCATTAATTGTTCAAGCACTTCACAATCACTTGGAGCAGTGGCCTTTGGGTTGTTTACAATGAATTGCAGTTTACGCTCTTCTACATCGGAAAGTAAAATAATTTGATCGCCGACTTGCGCAACTATTTTGTTGACCACTTTTGGTTCACTCTGTGCGAATGTAAAACTGGAAATGAAGGAAATAAGTAAAATAAGTTTAATAGACATCCTCCCTATTTATTTAAATTGTAAAGTATGTCGTAGTTTACTTTAATGGTATGTTTCCTTGTAATTTCTTCCATCCAATTTTTCTCTAAAAAGTTTTGATAATCAGAAGTAACCAAGCCTCTGGCTTCTGATAGTTCTTTTCTCATTACAGGAATTTCTGCTTTTAAATCGACAACATAATGTTTCCCTTCAAATTCATAAGGTTTATTTCTTCCAACCACCAACAGTCTATCTTTTAATGGAGTGTATTGATCAGGATCAAGCTTGTTCATTTTAACTTTCACGTTTAACTCTGATGTAGCATTGAGTTTTTCAATAATTTCTTTAGACGTATTCTTTTTCTTCTTCAACATTTTATATGTCGTTGTTGCATTTGCCGCAGATGAACACTCGTAAACAACAGCGTCAAATCGTTTTGGCCACATATATTTGTCTCTGTTCTGTTCAAAAAACACGCGCAAACCTGCAGTATCTTTCGTTGCTTTGTTCCATACTTTATCAGACATTATCTCGTAAAGTATGATGCCGTCGTGGTATTCTTTTAACAAAGCTTTGTAATCAGGATATTTGTCAGCCAATACACTTTCTTCATACTGCAATACACTTGCTTTCTCCCAATTTTTCAATTGCTTTCTAACCAATGATTTTGAATCTTCTTTTTTCAGTCCTCTGTAATTTTTTTCAAGAAAGTCGGCAAATTCTTTTTGAGTAAATTTCTTTCCAGCTGCACTCAACTCAAAGATTGGCAAGTCCGAAACTAGTTTATCCGACTTCCATTTTCCTATGTAATAAGTTGAATCTATATTTTTATCGAACCATGTTAAAGGAGCCTCACCTAGAGACTTGTATTTGTATTGTTTTTTGAGTTTTTCAACAAACGAGTCTTGCGTTTTCTTAGCGCGCTCATCTTTGTTTACCTTGGTTTGAATTTCTTTTTTTAAGGTCTCAAAAGATGCAATATCCTTCCATTCTAACCTTTTAATGATGTGGAATCCGTAATCAGTTTTCACCGGCTTGCTGAACTCTCCATCTTTCTTTAACGAAAATGCAGCATCTTCAAAAGCAGGAACCATGCGTTGAGAGGTTCCAGATCCAAACATGGGAAGTTCTCCGTTTTTCTTTTGTGTTCCTGGATCTTCCGAATGGGCTTTCACTAATTCATCCCAAGATTCACCTTTTACCAATTTATCGTATAGCTCATTGATTTTCTTTTCAGCATTTACAACTTGTTCTTCTGTTAAACTTTTGCTTGTTTGAATCATGAGATGTGCCACTTTAATTGTGCCTCGTGCAGGACGTTTGTCTGTGACTTTAATAATGTGGTAACCAAATCGAGTTCTAACAGGATCTGAAATTTTTCCGACTGGTGTGTTATACGCTTTATCTTCGAAAGGGTAAACCATTTGAAATGCGGTAAAATATCCTAAATCGCCACCATTGTTTACCACTGAGGGATCTTCAGAACCTAATTTTGACTTTGCCACAAAAGCAAAATCCTCTCCTTTTTCAATTCGCGCCTTACATGCCATAACCTTATTCCATGCTTCCAAAGTATCCTTTGGTAAGGCATTTGCATCACATTTTATCAGTATATGGGATGCACGAACCTCGGTTTTCATGCGTTCATACGCTTCTTGAACCAAATAATTATTTGCTGCTGAATCAATTAAATAAGGATTGGCTAATTGTTTCTTGTATCCTTCCAATTCTTTTTTAAGTTTTGGAATCGTATCATAACCTAACGCTTCCGCTTCCGCGACTTTGAGTTTAAATTTCTGAAACATGAGGATATACTCGTCCATTGAAGCTTTATCGAACTTGGGATCAGCGTTGTTTTTTAAATAAATTTGGAGAAACTCACTTTTTGTTACAGGTTTTCCATCAATTTCCATTAAAACCGGATCTGTAACTTGAGCACCAACTTTTCCAGCGATGCACAAAATACTCGACACTACTAAAATTCCAATTCTATTCTTCATATTTTTTGCTTATTTATTTTAAACTGTAATTTGGAGCTTCCCTTGTTATGGTAACATCATGCGGATGAGATTCTTTAACACCTGCAGAAGTAATTCTGACAAATTGTGCACCTTTCAATTTTTGAATAGACGCCGAACCACAATATCCCATTCCTGCTCGCAACCCACCTATAATTTGATGCATCACCTCGGCCAACTTTCCTTTGAAAGGAACTCGACCTGAAATCCCCTCTGGAACCAATTTTTTTACATCGTCTTCTGCATCTTGGAAATATCTGTCTTTTGAGCCTTTTTGCATAGCTTCTAGGGACCCCATTCCTCTGTATGACTTGAACTTTCTTCCTTCATAAATAATTGTTTCACCAGGGGATTCCTCCACTCCAGCAAACATTGACCCAAGCATTACGGAGTCTGCTCCTGCCGCCAGGGCTTTAACGATATCTCCTGTATATCGAATACCGCCATCCGCAATCACGGGGACACCTGTACCTTCAATAGCCAGGGCGACGTCATTCACGGCAGTTAACTGTGGCACACCAACACCAGCAATTATTCGTGTTGTACAAATTGAACCTGGACCAATTCCAACCTTAACGGCATCTGCTCCTGCTTCCACAAGTGCCTTCGCAGCTTCGGCAGTGGCAATATTTCCAACAATAACATCCAGTTTAGGAAACTTAGCTTTTACTTCTTTTAATTTTTCAAGAACGCCAGCTGAGTGTCCATGAGCGGTATCAATAACAACTGCATCTACCCCTGCCTTAACAAGAGCCTCTACCCTTTCTAAAGTATCGTGCGTTACGCCTACAGCAGCCGCAACACGAAGACGCCCTAATTTATCTTTACATGATATAGGGTGTTCTTTTACCTTGATAATATCTCGGTATGTTATTAATCCAATTAATTTATAAGCCGCGTCTACAACAGGCAATTTTTCAATTCGATTTTCTTGCAAAATCCCTTCAGCTGTATGTAAGTCTGTTGATTCTGAAGTCGTAATAAGTTTTTCAGAGGTCATAATTTCCTTAACCGGACGATCAATGTTCTTCTCAAAACGCAAATCACGATTCGTAACGATGCCCTTCAAAACATTGTTTTCATCCACAACAGGAATTCCACCAATGCTATTTTCTCTCATCAAAGCCAATGCATCGCGAACAAGTGCAGTTTCTCTCAACGTAATAGGATCGATGATCATTCCACTTTCCGAACGTTTCACTTTTCGGACATTCATGGCCTGCATCTCTACGCTCATGTTTTTATGAATGACACCTATACCACCTTGTTGCGCTATTGCAATTGCTAACTCAGCTTCTGTAACTGTGTCCATCGCTGCGGAAACAATTGGGGTATTAAGCAAAATATTTTTGGTGAATTTTGATTGCAACGAAACTTCTCTTGGTAATACTTGTGAAAAGGCAGGAACCAATAAGACATCGTCGTAAGTCAATCCTTCTTTGATGTTGTTCAGGCTATTTAATGACATGTGAATCTATAACTATAAATTCTGGCAAATTTAGGAAAATAAAAGCAGTTAATCTAAAGCAGTAATTGTTAAATATGGCTAAAAACAGAAGTCAAACGGAACTATTTTTGTATACTTGTTTTTGTGAGAATAAAAGCGCTACTCTTATTTTTGTTTTTTTGCGGGATTGTTAATTTAAATTTTGCTCAAAAA
>JACCDI010939992.1_pt1 | contig 12009 bp, 10 predicted proteins | sample 7442791 | NCBI WGS metagenome assembly JACCDI01 (sample SAMN15323434, study PRJNA562643) | freshwater metagenome | isolation source: river surface water | place: USA:Blue River Watershed | collected 2017-08-15
AGCCGCCATGCAACTCACCCACCAACCGATCTGCAGGGACTTCGACATTGTCGTAATAGGTGGCGGCAGTGTAATTGCCAACAGTTTCGATCAGCGTGTGCGAGAAGCCTGCGGCATCGGTGTCCAAAATGAGAATGGAGACGCCTTTGTGTCGTGGCAAATCGGGGTCGGTACGGGCGGCCAACCAAACGTGGTCTGCCGCTTCAATGCCGGAGGTCCAAAGTTTGCTGCCATTCACAATAAAGCGGCCTGTTTGCAGGTCACCTTCGAGCTTGGCTTGTGTTTTCAAAACAGCCAAGTCGGAACCTGCTTGGGGCTCTGAGTAGCCAATGGCAAAGATGAGTTCACCCGATGCAATGCCAGGCAAGAAACGCGCTTTTTGTGCTTCAGAGCCCGACTCCATCAGGGCGGGTCCCACCGTGCTGATGGTGACGAAAGGCAGAGGTGCGCCCGCAATGTTGGCCTCTTCAAAAAAGATCAATTGCTCGGTGGCGCTCAGGCCTTGGCCACCATGTTCTTTGGGCCAGCCAACAGCCAGCCAACCATCTTTACCCATTTGGCGAATGGTTTGACGGTACTCGTCACCACTTTCAGCACCGCGCAATTGAAGGCGCAGATCGGGGGTCATGAGGTTGTTGAAATAATCGCGCACCTGCATGCGCAACTTGTGTTGTTCGGGGGTCAGGTCGATGAACATGTTCGTCTTTCTTTGGACGGATTAGGCAGTGCCCAAAATGAGGCCGCTGGTCGGTACGCCGGTGCCGGCTGTCACAAGCACGTTGTGCACATCGGGTACCTGATTAATAGAACTACCACGGACCTGACGCACGCCTTCTGCAATGCCATTCATGCCATGGATATAAGCTTCGCCCAATTGACCACCGTGGGTGTTGATGGGCATCTTGCCGCCGCGTGCATGGTGACCAGCACGAATGAATTCTTTGGCTTCACCGCGCTTGGCAAATCCAAACTCTTCAAGCTGTGGCAACACAAAGGGGGTGAAGTGGTCGTAAATTACGGCTGTTTGAATGTCGTCAGGGCCCAGCTTGCTTTGTTGCCAAAGTTGTTTGGCGACCAAGCCCATTTCTGGCAAGCCCGTGATGTCATCGCGGAAGTAGGAGGTCATAATTTGTTGACCATCGCTGATGCCTTGTGCGGCACCTTTGATGACAACAGGGCGAGTTTTTAAATCGCGAGCCCGTTCAACCGAAGTGATGACCATGGCCACTGCGCCATCTGATTCTTGGCAGCAATCAAGCAAATGCAGGGGTTCACAAATCCAACGGGAAGCTTGGTGCTCGGCCAAGGTAATGGGTTTGCCGTAGAAAAATGCAGCGGGGTTGGTGGCCGCAAAATCTCGTGCAGCCACCGCCACGCGGCCAAAGTCTTCGCTGGTTGCGCCAAACGTGTGCATGTAGCGCTGTGCAAACATGCCCACCCAAGCTGCAGGCGTGTGAAAGCCGTATGGCATGTACCAGCCGTAATTGACATTCTCAAAAAGAGGTGAAGATCCGAAACCATAGTTGCCATTGCCAAAGCGATACCAACTGCGCTCGTTCATGGCGCGGTAAACCACCACTGTTTTGGCAATGCCTGTGGCAACAGCCATGGCTGCATGCAAAACAGGTGCGCATGCTGCACCACCACCATGCGGAATTTGGCTGAAAAAGTTGATGTTCTTAGCGCCTAGCAGCCGCGCAATTTCATACTCGGGTACTTTGTCGACGCTGTAAGAGGAAAAACCATCGACCTCGGAAGGATCGATGCCGGCGTCGTTCAAGGCCTGCAGCGTGGCTTCCATGGCCAAGCGCACTTCCGTGCGACCTGAGTTTTTGGAGAATTCTGTAGCGCCGAGGCCCACAATGGCCGCGCGACCCGAAATTGAAAATTCAGACATTGATAAATTCCTTTGCCATCACGTTTTAAGGAAACCGCACGCGAACCGTGCCGTTAACGTGAGGGCCCATGCTGTTGATGCCCTTGAGCGTGACTTCCACACTGCGGTCGGCATCGCGCTTGTCGGTGATGGCGCCACTGATGACCATTTTGTCGCCTGGATAGTTGGGCGCACCCAACTTGATTTTCAAATCGAGCATGTGACCGGCGGGGCCGCACCATGCATCGATGAAGCGTTGAATCAAACCATTGGTGGTGAGAATGTTCATGAAAATATGGGGTGAGCCCAAGGCGCGCGCTGCTTCCAGGTCATGGTGACCAGGAAAATAATCGCGCGTTGCAATGCCGCCACCTGTAATCAATGCCACAGTAATGGGCACCGTGAGTGACTCAAGGGTGTCACCTGTTTGAATGTCTTCAAACCGCTGCATGTTGGCCTCCCTCAAATGGCTTGTCTTCGGCTGCGTCATATTTCCAGCCCAAGTGGTCGTTGTTGGCCAACCAATCACCCAACTTGGCCAGCTGGTGCTCAGTGCCGCCTAAGGCAGCGGCATTGGCACGTGTCCAAAACAAAAAGCGGTGAATGGGGTAAGTTAAGTCGACACCAATGCCGCCGTGAACGTGTTGCGCCATGTGACCGGCACGATGTCCGGTGTCGTTGGCCAAGGCGCGTGTGGCCCAAGCTTGAGGTGCCGAACCCAAGCCGGCATCCAATCGGTAAACCAATTGCCACAATGATGAACGCAAGGCTTCCGCCGCAATGTAGCCATCGGCCATTTGACCTGCGACCAATTGGAAGCTGCCAATGACACGTCCAAATTGTTGACGCTCGCTGACGTATTCAACGGTGCGTTTGAGTTGTTGGTCCGTGACGCCCAATTGCAAAGAGGCCAAGCATGCGATGGCATGTTGCTCGGTCCAAGGGGTGGCTGTGAGAGGTAGGACGCGTTCGGCTTTGAGGGCCAAAGCGTCAAAACTCAATTCGGCCACGGCTTGATGGTGTTGGCTGCGGCCGGCCACCATCTGAATGCCTTTGTCTTGTAAATCAATCAGCACCAAGTGCATGCCGTCAAAGGCTTCAGCAGCCAACAGCGCATAGCGCGCGACAGAGGCCAGAGGCACAGCAGGTGCGACGCCACTGAGTTTCCAGTTGTCGCCTGAGCGGGCCAATTGCAATGAAGCACCTCTGGACTGCGACAAGGCTTCTAGCGACAAAGCCATCAGCACTTCACCAGACAAAACTTCTTCTATGACAGGCGACAAGGCGGCGTCTGCAAACTTGGCCAAAGCCGTAGCGCCGACTTGTGTTTCCCACAAAGGCACATTGGCCAATGCGCGGCCTTGTTGTTCCAAAACCGCCATGAGTTCGGTCATGCCCAAACCTAAACCACCCTTCGATTCAGGAATCAAAATGGTGTGCAATCCAGAAGCCACACATTGCTGCCAAAGGGCTTGCATGTAGGGTGCATCGGATTTGTCGTGCGCTCGCAGTTGATCGTCACTGCAGTAATCTGCAAACAGCCCACTGGCCATTTCTGCAAAAGCTGTTTGTTCTTCAGTCAATAAAAAATTCACGCGCTTGCTCCTGCTGATGGGGTCACTGGCCTGAATTGCGGAAGTGTCAATTCGCCATCGTTGAAAGTATTGAATTCCACTTGAACGGCATCGCCAATCTTGACGTCACCGGGTTTGACGCCAACCAATTGAGAAATAAGGCGAGTGCCTTCTTCCAATTCAATCAATGCAATGGGATTGGGGTGGTCAAAGGGGGGCACTTCGGGGTAGTGCATCACGACAAATGAGTAGATGGTGCCGCGGCCCGAAGCTTGAACGGTATCCCATTCAAAAGAATGGCACTTGGAACAAACAGGGCCAGGTGGGTGGCGCAAGGTACCGCATGCTTTGCATCGTTGGATCAGCAACTTGCCTTGATTGGCACCGTCCCAAAAGAATCGTGTGTCGTCACTGATGCCAGGCGGCGGACGCTTGGCTGGCGCAGGCATTTTGGCGGGCTCTTTTTGGGCGCTGTGCGTTTGAGCGGGGCGGAATTTGAAGACGCGGAACAGAAGTTGTCCCACTTCTTCGTCGCCTGAGGTTTTTTCAGAGAAAAACGTCATGACCAAGGTCACAAAAAAACCAGTACCCAAAGCCGTGGTTTTTTCGGGACTGATGCTGTCCAAACGGGTGGTGTAGTAAAGACGTTCGCCTTCCACCACATCCCTTGAAAAAGTGAGTTCTGAATTGACAGCAACCACCGAGGACAAACCATGGGGCTCCATCAACTTCAAAGCTTCGTAGGGGTTTTCTTTGGTGGAACCTGGCGGATAGTTGTTCATGGTGAAACCTTCCATGCACCAAACTTGGAGCATGGCAGGTGGCGCTGTTACAGCGCCTTCCTTGAGGTAACGTGCATCGTCAACACCCATGATTTCGCACCATTGGCGAATCATGGGGGCATTGACTTTGTCCCATGCGTAAACGCGTCCGTATTCTTTGCCAACCAAGGCGCGAATATCATGCATCCATTCGTGTTCAGACAAGGCTTAACTCCTTCAATGTGGGTAGGTGCAGTCGATCGAATTAGGACTGACCTGCGTTGGCGGCTGCCAGAAATGCTGGCTTTTCGCCACCGCCATGCAATAACAAATTGGTACCGCTCAAGTAACTGGCTTGATCGGAAGCGACAAACAGACATGCTTGTGCAACGTCAGAAGGTTCGGCCATGCGGCCAGCTGGAATGGTTTGTCCAACTGCGGCAATGCCGGCTTCGTCGCCGTAATGCAAATGCGATTGTTCGGTTTTGACCAAGCCAGGACTGACTGCCACCACCCGAACCTTGGGGGCCCATTCAACCGCCAAAGAGGACGCCAAACTTAGCACGGCTGCTTTGGCTGCGCCATAGGCTGCGCTGCCTGGGGAGGGTCTGAGCGCACTCACACTGCCAATGAAAACAATGACGCCGCCTTGACTTTGTTGTTGCATGGTGGCGTTGGCTGATTGCGCCATGTGCAGTGCAGCAGTGAGATTCAGGCGAATGACGCCTTCGTGAAACCGTGGCGACACTGTGGCCGCATCCACACTGGGGCTGCCCCCAGCGTTGTGGATCAACACATCGAGGCGACCGTGTTGGGCCACAATGCTGGCAATCATGGCGCGACCGGCATCAGCTTCCCTGACGTCGCACGCCATGAATTCTGCGCTCTGACCTTCAAAGCTCGGCAACTGCTCAGGCGCATTTCGAGCGCATACAATGACTTTGGCGCCTGCGCTGAGAAAGCCCTCGGCAATGCCGCGGCCAATGCCCTTGGTGCCACCAGTGACAAGCACGACACGATTTTGGAAATCGGATTTCTGTTTCATGCCTTAAATTTACCGATTGCGAGGGTGTCTTGATACATCCAAACGGACGATGTTCAGGGGCGCCTTTAAAATGACCATTCACCGCATCAACACTTGCAGGACACATGCATGAGCCTTGATTCAACTTCTCCTGGCACGGGCACGGCAGATCCAGCCCCCAACGATCTGTTGCAAAACGAACTTTTGGTCGAATGCCGTGACGACGGTGTGGCTGTGGTCTGCATGAATCGCCCCAAAGCCACCAATGCGCTGAGCTTGAACTTGCAAGCCTTGTTGTCTGCGGCCTTCACAGAATTGGCCGCCAACCCGCAGGTCAGGGCCATTGTGCTCACTGGCGGCGACAAGGTATTTGCCGCTGGTGGCGACATCAAGGGCTTAGAAGGTGCGGGCCCCATTGAAATCATGGAACGACACACCGAACGGGTGTGGGCCCCCATCGAGCGCTGCCCCAAACCCATCATTGCGGCAGTTTGTGGCTATGCCTATGGCGGCGGTGCCGAACTGGCCATGCATTGCGACATAATTTTGGCGGGTGAGGGTGCCAGTTTTTCGCAACCGGAAATTCGCATTGGCATCATGCCTGGCATTGGCGGCACCCAAAGATTGGTTCGCGCTGTCGGTAAATTCAATGCGATGCGCATGCTGCTGACGGGTAAGCCTGTTTCAGCCCAGGAGGCGCAGCACATGGGTTTGGTGAGCGCCATTTATCCTGACGATCAGGTCTTGCCCGAGGCGCTCAAAATGGCCGCCTTGATTGCGGCCATGCCACCTTTGGCCGTGAGCCAAATCAAAGAAGTGGTCTTAGCAGGCGTTGACGCCTCCTTGGAAACCGCCCTCATGCTAGAGAGAAAAGCCAACCAATTGTTGTTTGCCACGCGCGATCAGAAAGAAGGCATGCAGGCCTTCATTGAAAAGCGCAAACCAAAATTTGAAGGCAGATAAATTGAAAACCATGCCTTCATGGGCCTTAAAGTGGGTGGCCTTTGTTGCTATGGCATGTGCAGGCGCGGCCCACGCGCAAAGTCGTTTGTGTCAGTCATACAGTGGCATGCCCGCTGCTGTGACCGTGACCAAGTCCAACTCTGCTAAAGCGCCCGCTGGCATGGTGGCCATCAAAGGCGGTCGCTTTGTCATGGGCTCTGAGCGTTTTTATCCGGAAGAGCGTCCTCGCAAAACTGTCGAAGTGGGCCCTTTTTACATTCAGCAACACGAAGTCACCAACGCCCAGTTTGCTGCATTTGTTAAAGCCACCGGCTACGTCACAGTGGCCGAAAGATCACTGGACGCGAAGCAGTTCCCTCAATTGAGTGAAGCCCAGCGAAAAGCCGGTTCATTGGTGTTTCGTCAACCGCTCAAAGTCAACGGCATGAACGACGCCAGCCAGTGGTGGTCATGGCAAGTGGGCGCATCTTGGCGTCATCCTGAAGGTCCAGAAAGTGACCTCAAAGGTCGCGCCAATCAACCGGTGGTTCACATTGCTTTTGAAGATGCCATGGCGTATGCCAAATGGGCTGGACAAGATTTGCCAACAGAAGCCGAGTGGGAATTTGCAGCCCGTGGCGGTTTAGACGATGCCGATTACACGTGGGGCAATGACAAAGACCAAAGAGATGCAAAAGGCAAACCCATGGCCAACCATTGGCAGGGCAATTTTCCCTTGCAAGATTTGAAAGAAGATGGCTATCACAACGCCGCGCCTGTAGGTTGTTTTCCACCCAATGGGTTTGGTTTGTTCGACATGGCAGGCAACGTCTGGGAACTCACCAAAGACGATTATTTGGACCCGCGCAATCCGTATGGCGGCATGAAAGTGGCCAAGGGTGGCAGCTTTTTGTGTTCAGACAATTATTGCGGTCGATACCGACCTGCTGCCCGAACGCCTCATGGCATTGACACGGGCATGATGCATGTCGGCTTTAGAACGGTCTGGCGACCCCTCGTCAGGTAGGTCAAACGCTGACCGGTTTTACTGCGCTGGTGAAAGAAATTGGGCCTTTGCGATGTCCACCAACTCGCGCTTGAGAACCTTGTTGGAGGCATTCAGCGGAAACTGCGTGCAGAACAGGACGTAGCGCGGCACTTTGTAATTGGCCATGTGGGTCCGTGACCAAGCAATCAATTCTTCGGCGCTGAGTTGAGCGCCATCTCGCAAAATGACACAGGCACAGCCCACTTCTCCCATGCGCTCGTCGGGCAAACCAATGACGGCAACTTGCGCAATGGCAGGATGATCGGCCAGTAGTCTTTCTATCTCGGCCGGATAACAGTTGAAGCCGCCCAAGATGAACATGTCCTTCAAGCGGTCGGTAATTTTCAAGTAACCGCGTGCGTCCAATACGCCCACATCACCGGTGTGCAACCAACCTTCTGAGTCAATGGCCTCGCGAGTGGCGGCTTCATCGCCAAAGTAGCCCTGCATCACGTGATAGCCACGCAATTGAACTTCACCTGGCTCGCCGGTGGGCACTGGTTGACCTTGCGCATCGACGCAACGAACTTCGGTGCCTGGAATGGCGCGACCACAAGTGCTAGCCACTGTTTCAGCGCTGTCTTCGGGGTCGCACACAGTGGCGCATCCGCCGCATTCTGTGAGGCCGTAGGCGGTGGTCACATTGTCAATGCCCAGTTCTTCGCGCATGCGGGTGATCAAAATAGGCGGTACGTTGGCGGAGCCCGTGACCGCCACGCGCAAAGACGAAATGTCAAATGCTTTGAGCTTGGGATGCGCCAACATGCTGAGGAACAAAGTGGGCGGGCCAGGCAAGAAGCTGATTTTTTCTTGGGCGATGCGCGTTAAAACAGCTTCTGCTTCAAACACTTGTTCTGGATAAACCGTTGCGCCTTGTATGAAGGCGGCCACCCATCCCGCCTTGTAGCCAAAGGAGTGAAAGAACGGGTTCACAATGAGGTAGCGATCGTCTGGCTGCAAGCCCACCACACGCCCCCATGCACTGAAGGCGCGAATGGTGGGGCCATGTGCGGCCATGACGCCTTTGGGCCTGCCTGTGGTGCCTGATGTGAACATCAAATCGGCAGTGCTATTTTCTGTGAGATTGGCAATGCGACCAGCGACCTTCAACAGCGCATCAGGGTTGGTTTTTTGTAAAAAATGAGACCAATCCAAGTCTTGCGTTGAGGCATGGGCTACATCAAAACCTTCTCGAAGTACCACCACGTGTTGCAATGTTGATGGGCGAATGCCTTCCAACATGCGGGGGTAGTATTGCCCTAAAAAGTTGCCAATGCAGAACAACACCTTGGCTTGGCTGCGGTCCAAAATATCAACAGCCTCAGGGCCTTTCATCCGGGTGTTCAAAGGCACCATCACAGCACCTGCCGCATGAATGCCACAGGCCGCCAAAATCCATTCTGAAATATTCGGCGCCCAAATGGCCACTCGATCGCCCGCTTCAACGCCCATGGCAATCAGTGACGCTGCCACGGAATGACTCGTTTGCTTCAAACTGGCGTAGTCAATGCGAACAGTTCCGTCAATGATGGCATCCCGCTCGGGGTGCATCAAAGCGGCCTGTTCCAGCATGGCCGGTAAAGTGCTTGGCAAATTGGCGGGGGGCGTCCAACGATCGCTCGCTGTGGAGGAGGCTGCCAGTCCGGCATGTGGCATGGTCATTCGAAAATTACTCCGGAAATTTGAGTCGAAGGTGGGTGCTGGTGGGTACGGCTTGGCACGCCAAGGTCCAAGACTTGGCCAAGTCTTTGGCGTCCAGCACATCGTTGTGCCTGAGGTGCACACTGCCTTCGACCACCTGGCACATGCAAGACGCGCACATGCCGGCTTGGCACGAAAAAGGCAAGTTCAATTTGACGCGCTGTGCAGCTTCCAGAATGGTCTCTTGACCGCTGCATTCGATGGTGTGCAACTGGCCGTCAATGGCGATCACAACTTGTGCTTCGTCCACAGCATCCGCACGTGGTGCTTCGTTTTGACGCGCGGTTTGTGCCGCTGCCAAGGCATCCTCATCGGGGAGAGACACAAATCGCTCGACATGAATGTCAGCCTCAGCCATGTTCACGCTGTTCAATGCTGCCACAGCCGCATCCATGAAAGGGCCAGGTCCGCAGATAAACGCTTGTGCGTGTGCCTGCGGTCTTGCAAATTCGGCCAACTGCGCGACCGAGGGAATCCCTTGAACAGAATCTAGCCAATGAATGACTTGCAGTCTTTGGGGATGGGCTTTGGCCAGTGCATTCAGGGCATCTCGAAAGATGACAGATTTTTCGTCGCGATTGGCATAAAAAAGAGTCACGCGCGCTGTCGATTGTTCAAGCGCATGTCGCAAAATTGAAAACACGGGGGTGATGCCGCTGCCACCCGCCATCAGCAAAAAATCTTGCTTGAACTGCTTGGGCGTGAAGACGCCAGAGGGTGCCATGACTTCCACCTCATCGCCCACTTTGAGGTGATTGCAAATCCAGTTGGAGCCGCGCCCTTGGTTGACACGTTTGACAGTAACGCGCGGCGCAGAATCTAGCGCAGGTGAGCTGGACATGGAATAACACCGAGGGACAAACACGCCATCGATGGGCAAGCGCAATGTGAGAAATTGGCCAGGTTGATACTTGAATGTCGACGCAAGTGAAGCGGGCACTTCCCACACAATCGACTTGCTGTCGTGTGTTTCATCGATCAGCGCACCGACGCGCAAACGATGGTATTGCGTCATAAACCCATTCCCAAAATGGCACTGTCCGCTTTGATTTCTGCACCACTGATGGCCACTGAATCATCGGACGCTAAAAACAACAAGACCTTGGCAATGTGCTCTGGCATGATGGCCCGGCCCTTCGGGTTGACCTTGGGATCAAACAACAAATATTTTTCTGGCACGCCTGGCGCAGTGGCTTTCATCATGGGTGTGTAAATGCCGTCAGGGTGCAAAGAATTGACTCGGATGGCCAAGCCGTTTTTGCGGCAATACAAAGCACTGGCCCGCGTGAGGGCTGCCACTGCCGCTTTGCTGGCGCTGTAACCCGCATAGCCTTCGATGGGTAACCAAGTTGAAACAGAGGCCATGTTGACGATGCTGCCGCCGCGCGCTTTCATGGCCGCAATGCCTTGTTGACAGCCCAAGAAGCAGGAGTCGGCATTGACTTGCATGAGTTGTCGAAACTGCGCCAAGGTGGCCGTTTCAATGCTGCCGGGCAACAAAATGCCAGCGTTGTTGATCAAAATGTCTAGCGGTCCAAAGTGCGCTTGAACCTTGGCAATGACTTCCTGCCATTCCACTTCATTGCTGACATCGTGACGCAAAAACAGGGCACGCTCACCGCAGGCTTTGGCCAAGGCTTCACCGGCTTGGACATCGATGTCGCCAAAGGCCACATAGGCGCCTTCTTTGAGCAAAAGTTCGACGGTTTCTTTGCCCACGCCACTGGCACCGCCAGTGACCAAAGCGACCTTGTTGTTGACGCGACCCATGGCAAATCTTTCTTAGGTTGAGGCGGCAGCACGTCCTGCGCGGCGACCCGAAAAAACACAGTCTGCCAGAGACAAACCGCTGACATATCTGGAAGAGGGTAAACCCAATGCCGTTCTTCCCGCGGCAAACAAACCAGGAATGGGTTGGCCCGACGCATGCAAAACTTGTCCATTCAGTTCGTCCACATGCAGGCCGCCCAAAGTGAGTGTGGCCAGCGGAAAGGTGGGGTTGCCAATGGAAATGTCTAAAGCCAAGAATGGCCCGCGCGACATGTCGTGGCGCATGTCTTTGGATTTGCCAAATGCGTCTTCGCATTCACCGCGCGCGGCGGCATTGGCCGCTTCTAAACTTTGACGCAACTTGACGGGATCGGCCTTTAATTTGGCGGCCAAGGCTTCAGGCGAATTTGCTTTTTTGGCACCCAACAACATCATGGCCATGGCGGGCAAAGATTGGAAGGCCCACAAGCCGCCAAACAAACATTGTTTGATGGCTTGCCATTTGAGTTGTGCGTCAATGATGAGCCAGCCACGTCCGTTTTGGTGATCGACCAACTCGTGGCCCAGTTTGGCACCATAGACTTGCTCATTGCAAAAGCGTTCGCCTTGCGTGTTGACCACAATGCCTTTCGGCCAATCGGACGGCGGTGTGATAAATCGCCACGCCGAAATGTTGCCAAGCGCACTGGCCTCGGCACCCACGGTTTGTCCTAGACGAAGGCCGCTGCCATCGCAACCCGCGCCACCGACGGGCCAACCTTTTTTGGCATGCGGTGCAAACTCGGTCATCAGTTCGGGGTTGTAGATAAAACCGCCCGTGGAAAGAATGACACCTTTGTGAGCCCTGATGTAGGTTCGAACTGCCGTGGCCTGTTCTATTTTTGCAGCCTCGCGACGACATTCTGCGGCCTTGCCTGGCCAAAAGGTGCGCCAACGCGCAACCTTCTTGTGAAGCTCAGCATGCCGCAGTGTTTCAGGCGCACCCACGGGCAACTGCCAAACTTCAACGCCCACAATGCGAGCGGCTTGATCGGGCGATGAACGTTCACAGACCAAGCGACGTACAGTGGCTTGGGTCAATGTATGCGCACCCGATTTGAGGGTGGCGTTTTGCAATGCTTCAAACAAAACTTTGCCAGATTGACCCCGTGCCACCGTGCGATGACCGCGCGGCGCGGGCGGGCCTTCTTGCGTTTGGCAAGCGGGTACTACTTCGTTGCCCGAGAAATACAAAAACTTGCCTTCTGGTGGATAGGAAGTTTTGTGGTCGGGCATGGTGGCTGCAAATTTGGCGCCGTGCATTTCTAACCACG
>JACCDI010856709.1_pt1 | contig 12007 bp, 9 predicted proteins | sample 7442791 | NCBI WGS metagenome assembly JACCDI01 (sample SAMN15323434, study PRJNA562643) | freshwater metagenome | isolation source: river surface water | place: USA:Blue River Watershed | collected 2017-08-15
AATCGGGGGAAGGGCAATTTTTTCGCGGGCGATGTATTGCCACACATCCAGCTCGGTCCAGTTGCTGATGGGGAACACACGGAAGTGCTCGCCAGGTTGCAATTTGGTGTTGAACAATGACCACAACTCGGGGCGCTGTGATTTGGGCTGCCATTGGCCAAAGCTGTCACGGTGACTGAAGATGCGTTCTTTGGCGCGGGCTTTTTCTTCGTCGCGTCGTGCACCGCCAATGAGGGCGTCAAACTTAAACTCTTCAATGGCTTCGAGCAGGGTCACCGATTGGTGAACGTTGCGTGATTCGCCAGGGTGAGCCAAGCGCACAGTGCCACGCTTCATAGAATCTTCAACGCTGCGCACAATCAGTTCAGCGCCCAATTCATTGGCGCGAAAGTCGCGGAAGTCTGTCACTTCTTTGAAGTTGTGACCCGTGTCGATCATGAGCAAGGGGTAGGGAATGCGGCCGCCCTTTTGTTTGTCGACAAAGGCTTTCTCGGCGCACTTGAGCATCACCAAAGAGTCTTTACCGCCAGAGAACAGCAGGGTGGGGCGTTCAAAAGCTGCAGCCACTTCGCGCAGGATGAAGATGGTTTCTTCTTCCAAAGCGTCGAGATGGGCATTGCTCAAGTGATGGAGCAGTTCGGGTTGCGTGCGTGCGTTCATGGTCTTCTTCAATGCTTTATTTCTTGGCGTGCAAGCCACACTCTTTGGCTGCTTCGTCTTCCCACCACCAGCGTCCTGCGCGAAATTCTTCGCCTAAGCTGATAGCGCGGGTGCAGGGTGCGCAGCCGATGCTGGGGAAAAATTGATCGTGCAAGGGGTTGTAGTCCACTTGGTGGACGTCGATGTAATGCCAGACATCACCCCAAGTCCAATTGGCCAAAGGGTTGAGTTTGATCTGGCCTTTTGTGGCTTCATCTGCACGGTCAATCAACGGCACCTCTGCGCGGTTGTTGGATTGCTCGCGGCGCAAACCTGTGACCCATGCGCGCTGGCCTTTCAGTGCCTCGGCCAAAGGTTCGAGCTTGCGCACCTGGCAGCAGGCTTTGCGCAGTTCCAAACTTTCGTACATGGCGTCTTGGCCATGGGTTCTCACGAAAGCAATGACTTTTTCAGAAGACGGACGATAGACTTTGACGGGGGCAACCGAATGTGCTTGTGTCCGTTCAAGCAAGGCCAATGTTTCGCGGTGCAGTGCGCCTGTTTCCAAAACAAACACAGGAATGTTCAGTGCGTTCTGATTGATCAGGTGCGTGATGACCACGTCTTCTGCGCCCAAGCTGGAAGCTTGCGTCACTGGGGCGAACTCAGAAACAGCTTGCTTCAGCAATGCGATTGTTTCTGCAAGCTTCTCTTTAAAGTCGGCACTGGCCTTGGCATTCAAGGCGATGGCGTTGTATGCCTTGGCTGCGTTGCCTGCGCTGATGGAGGATGTCGTCATGCTGCTGCTTTTGCAAACAAAGGCTGCGTTTCGACCGCGGAACCTTGGTAGAACGCGGGAAAGCGATCGAATTGACGTTGTGCTGCACTCGCATCCAAACCTTGGCGCAAAACAGCAACATCAAAACCCGTGCGGGCCATGGCTACCAATTGGTCAATGAGCACATCGCCAGTGGCGCGAATTTCACCTTGAAAACCCAGTCGGCGGCGAAGCAAAAAGGCTTGGCTGTAGGCTCGGCCATCCGTGAATTTGGGAAAATTCAAATCGATGCGTTTCACGCCATCTAGAGATACGGTGCGCGGATCGACATCATTGGCCAAGCTGATGGTGCTGCTGTCGAGACCCGTTGAGTGATCGTTGAAAGACAAAATTTTCATGACATTCAATCTGTTGTTCAGGCGAGTTCGGGCTCAGGATGACGCGCTGCATTGGCCACTTGCTTGAAAGGATCTTGGCCTACACGGCGCAAGGTTTCAATGAAGTGCTCGGCACGACCCTTCGCTTCTTGCGATGGCAAACGCAATTCGAGGTACTTGTTAAGGACGGCTTCAATCACGCCAGGCACTTCGGCTGCAGAGAATGAAGGGCCTACCACTTTGCCAGCACCGGCTGCGCCAGACAGATTGGACCCATCAGATCCACCCAAGGTCACTTGGTACCATTCCTTGCCATCTTTATCCACACCCAAGATGCCAATGTGGCCGCTGTGGTGGTGACCGCATGAATTGATGCAACCGCTGATGTGTAGGTCGATAGGTCCCAAGTCGTCCAACTCGTCCAAGTCTTGGTAGCGTTCTGAGATGGCTGCTGCAACAGGGATGGCTCGTGCATTGGCCAACGCGCAATAGTCACCGCCTGGGCAAGCAATCATGTCATTGAGCAAGCCAATGTTGGGGCTGGCCAAGCCCAAAGATTTGGCTTCTTGCCAAAGGTCAAACAATTGGTTTTCAGGCACCCAAGGCAGCACCAAATTTTGAGAATGCGTGACGCGTGCTTCGCCTCGCGAGTATTTGGCCACCAATTGTGCTGACGCTTCAAGTTGCTCAGCTGTGGCATCACCAGGTGCCAAGCCCAAACGTTTAAAGGAAAGGGTCACTGCACGAAGAGATGGATTTTTGTGCGCCACCACGTTTTGATGGACCCAACGTTGGAACGCGGGATCTTCTGAATTGCTCTTAGCAGCGGCATGGCTGCTGGCAGGAGCTGGCGGCTCGACAAAGCAAGCTGCAACGCGATCGAACTCGGCTTGCGTGATGGTGTGGGGGCCGCCGTCTTTGTGAACGACGTCGTTGAACTCTGCTTCAACTTCATCGATGTAGCGCTGGCCTTCGGCTTTCACCAACATTTTGATACGCGCTTTGTACAAGTTATCGCGTCGACCCCAGCGGTTGTACACGCGCACAACGGCTTCGAGGTAGTTCATGATCTGTTGCCATGGCAGAAACTCGCGAACCAAGGTGCCGATGATGGGCGTTCTGCCCATGCCACCGCCCACCCAAACTTTGAAGCCTATTTCACCAGCAGCATTTTTAACCAGTTGCAAGCCCACATCGTGCCAACCAATGGCGGCGCGATCTTCCGTAGCACCAGTGATGGCGATTTTGAATTTGCGTGGCAGAAAGGCAAACTCAGGATGCAGCGTGCTCCACTGACGCAAAATTTCTGCGTAGGGTCGTGGGTCCACCACTTCATCGACAGCAACGCCTGCCAATTCATCGGTGGTGATGTTGCGGATGCAATTGCCACTGGTTTGAATGCCATGCATGTCGACCGTGGCCAAGAGGTCCATCACATCGGCTGATTTGTCCAAGGGAATCCAATTGAACTGGACGTTTTGGCGCGTTGTGAAGTGGCCATAGCCTTTAATCAGGCGAGGTGACTTGCCTGGCAACAAATCCTGTTGCGCTTGGGCTTTCGCAAACAGTTCTGCATTGGGTTGGTCGTACTCTTTGGCAATTTGGGCCAAAACGCTCAGTTGTTTGCTTGAGATTTCGCCGTAAGGTACCGCTACGCGAAGCATGGGGGCGTAGCGCTGCACGTACCAGCCGTTTTGAAGACGGAGGGGGCGAAATTCGTCATCGGCCAATTGGCCTTTTTGCCAACGCTCAAGCTGATCTCGGTGCTGTGCCGCGCGAAGTTTCACAAACTGGCGGTCAAATTCTGTGTATTGGTACATCTGAGGTAGGGGGGATGCGGTCATTGCCGATTAAGTTGGGGACTTTAATGGCTCTTTATGTCTAAACAAACTATTTATTCGTTTTACATATATGCTTATTGATCATAAGAGCTTGACCGTAAGGACTAAATTGTCTCCAAAGTGACTGGTTTTTAGCTTGCTGATACAGTTCCTTTTTTCAGGAGATAGGCATGAAGTTTTGGGCTCAGGTGGGTGTTGGCTTGGTTTATGTTTGGGCTGCGATGTCAGCAGGCGCGCAGACCCCCATTCGCATTGGCGAAATCAACAGTTATTCCGCAATGCCTCAATTCACCCAACCCTACAAACAGGGCTGGCAGCTGGCTGTCGAAGAAATCAATGCCGCCGGTGGCTTGTTAGGCCGCAAGGTTGAGGTGATTGCGCGCGATGACGCTGGCAAGCCAGAAGACGCCTTGCGCCATGCGATTGAATTGACAAGTCAAGAAAAAGTCGATGTATTGGCTGGTGGCTTTTTGTCCAATGTGGGATTGGCTTTGGCTGACCATGCTGCCAAAAACAAACGTTTGTTTGTGGCCAGTGAACCTTTGACGGATGCCTTGGTCTGGGACAAAGGCAATCGATACACCTTCCGTTTACGCCCCAGCACTTACATGCAGTCTGCCATGTTGGTGGAAGAAGCAGCGAAGTTGCCCGCCAAACGTTGGGCGACGTTGGCCCCCAATTATGAATACGGCCAAAGTGCAGTTGCCAGTTTCAAAGAGCTCTTGAAAGCCAAGCGGCCTGATGTGGAATTCGTGGGTGAACAGTGGCCTGTGCTTGGGAAGATTGATGCGGGAAGCAGCTTGAGCGCACTGATGCAAAGCAAGCCTGATGCTATTTTCAATGTGACTTTTGGTGCCGACCTCGCCAAGCTGGTCCGCGAAGGCAATCAGCGTGGAATTTTTCCTAAAGTACCCGTGGTGTCCTTGCTGTCAGGTGAACCCGAGTATTTGGAAGTCTTGAAGGACGAAACGCCCAAGGGTTGGATTGTGACGGGCTATCCATGGGACCAGATTGACGCCAAAGAACATGCCGCATTCGCAGCCAACTACTACCGCAAATTCAAAGAAAACCCCAAAGTAGGTTCCGTGGTGGGCTATGCCACCATGCAAGCCATCTTTGCCGCCATTAAAAAGGCAGGCAGCACAGACAATGAAAAGCTGGTGCTGGCCATGCGGGGTTTGAAATTCAGCACACCTTTTGGTCCTGCAGAATTTCGCGCCATTGACCAACAGTCCACCATGGGTGCTTTTGTGGGCAAGTTGGAACTTCGCGGCAATCAGGGCAGCATGACGCAATGGCGATATGCCGATGGTAAAAACTACCAACCCACTGACGCGTACGTGAAGTCACGCCGACCTGCAGCCGCGCAGCAGTAATTAACCGAATCGCGAAGCGGCCATCAGCTTCGCCAGAGAAGCGGCCATGGGCAAGGGCTCGTGATTTAAATGCGCGGCCAACAGTTCTCCGCACAGAACAGACCAGCTGATGCCTCGGGCACCCATGCCGGTACAGACTTGCAAGCCCTTAAAGTCAGGGTGCTCAAATTCTCCAACGGCTGGGACGCGATCTGGTAAGGCAGATCGTATGCCGGCCCATGATCGGGTTTTAGAAAGCTCAATGCCTTGTTGGATTTCATCTGACAAGGCTGGCATCAGTTCTGCCCATTGTTGTATGTTGCTGACCACATCTTCATGTCGAGGCGTGACGTCAAAATCATTGCGTTGAAAACTAGAGCCCACAATCCAATAGTCTTCTGCATCTGTGCCTAGGCTTTGCAAAGTTTTGAGTTGGCCAATGAAACTGCCATGACCGTTGACCGGAAATGAGGGCAGTTTCTCCCGGAGTGTTGGCGGCAGCATGGCCATGCTGCCCAAAGTGACTTGGCCTCTTAAGGCAGTGGCTGGCAGGTGAGGGCGCTGGTTGATCTTTTCGTGTTCAGTGCATTGCACTGTGTCCAGCAAAGCTTGGCACTGATGTGCATTGGCCAACACCATGTGCTTGGAGTTGGCCAAGCATTGGCCATGTGCATCGAGCGCTTGCCATTCAGAATCGATGCGTTGAAGTTGGGCCACATTGCAGCGACCTCGCCAGCTGATATTGGGATGGGACAGCTGCGCTTTGACAAACGCGGGTGTCTGAATCCAACCCGCCATGGCATGCCACAACGCGTCAGAATTTTCTTGCAATCCGCCAGCTACTTTTTGGGGTGTTTGCGCATTGGTGCTCCATTCGTGTCCCGCTTCAGGCCACAATGCCCCACTGGGCAATTGGCGCTTGCCAGCATATCGGTGTTCAAGCAATTCAGACACTTGCCATTGTGTCCCTTCCAATCGCAATTGTTTTGCGCGATGCACTGTGGCGCGCACGCCATCGCGCGTTATTCGAGACAGCACGTTGTTGTCGGGCGATACGTGCGTGGCAAAGATGCCTGCAGGCAAGCCTGAAGCGCCTGCACCTAAGTTCTCGCCTTGGTCCAAGACCTCCACAGTCCAACCTCGGCTGGCCAAACTGTACGCCACGGCGGCACCTGACAAACCGGAACCGATGACCACAGCATGCCTGTTGGCAGCATCATCTTGCAGATGCGTCAGTGGCGAGAAACTTGGGCGCAATGACGTTTTGGGTGTCCATTGCGGTTGGTATACGCCGCTTTGAGGTGGGTCATTGATTTGGATGCCAAGCTGCTGCAAGTCCTTCACCATGGATTTTGTTGTTGGTGACCAGGCCAAGGCGGTGCCACGCCTGCACAGTCGCGCAATGCTTCTGGCACCCCATTCTTCAAGCGAGTCGGTATAAAAACTGTCTGCGGCAATGTCTATTTCACGCGCAATGAATGGCACTGTGCCTATGCACAATGTCAATTGGACTTTGTTGTTTTCCAGCGCAATGCGGTGAACTCCTGGTAACAAGCCAAAGAGGTGGCCTGCTATGAGTGGTTCAAGGTGGGATGGCGATTCATTTGCAAAGGCTGTGAAGAACAGCGTCGCAGGTGCATTGGCATCTTGCTGCCATGCTTGAAGGGTGTGGAGAAAGGATTCTCCACGTCCAAATGAAGTTTCAATTGCGTGCCAGGTGGTTTGCCACGCGGGTCGGTGTTGCCAAAGACTCGCGTGAAAATTAGGCGCTGGGGGGTGGGACATAACCTTGGGCAGCGTCTGCACCTGTGCCAAAGAAATGGTTTTCCATTTGGCGAGCCAAATATTGACGCGCACGAGCGTCGGCCAAGTTCAGACGGTTTTCGTTGACCAACATGGTTTGGTGCTTGAGCCAAGCGGCCCATGCCTCTTTGCTGACACTTTCCCTAATGCGTTTGCCCAGCTCACCAGGGTAGGGAGGGAAGTCCAAACCTTCGGCTTCTTGTTCTAATTTGATGCATTTAACAGTACGCGCCATGATGTTCCTTGATGAAGCTTAAGATTGCTTGTCTATACAGATATAAAATTATTGTATTTCCAATACATGCGAATCAGGCCGAAAATAGCCTGTTTTGTTTTAATTCCCCTAGGTTTTATGAGTGCATTTTTAGAAGAAAAAGTCCTGAGTGTTCATCACTGGACTGATCGCTTGTTCAGCTTTACCACCACGCGTGATCAAGCGCTGCGCTTTTCAAACGGGCATTTCACCATGATTGGTTTGCGCGGCGACAACGGCAAACCTCTTTTGCGTGCTTACAGCATTGCCAGTGCCAATTACGAAGAACACTTGGAATTCTTGAGCATCAAAGTACAAGATGGCCCCTTAACCTCCAAGCTGCAACACATTCAAGTAGGCGACACGATTGTGGTGGGCCGCAAGCCCACAGGAACTTTGCTGATCGACTACCTCACACCGGCCAAACGTCTTTACCTGATTGGGACGGGCACGGGCTTAGCGCCTTTCATGAGCATCATTCGCGACCCAGATACCTACGAGCGTTTTGAACAAGTGGTCTTGTTGCACGGGGTGCGTGAAGTGAAAGAGTTGGCGTACCACGACTACATCACCAAAGAGTTGCCTCAAAACGAATTTTTGGGCGAGATGGTCAGCAAGCAATTGCTGTATTACCCCACCGTCACCCGTGAGCCCTTCATTCACCAAGGTCGCGTGACAGATTTGCTCGAGAACGGCAAGATCAGCGCCGACCTGGGAATTCCTGCGCTGAATCCAGAAGAAGATCGCGTCATGATTTGCGGTAGCCCCGAGATGTTGCGTGACCTCAAAGCCTTGTGCGAAAAACGTGGCTTTGTTGAGGGCAACACCAGTACGCCGGCACAGTTTGTCATTGAACGTGCATTTGTCGAGAGCTGATCATTCAAAGCCTTGACTTCGAAAGACACCATGCCCATCACGCTTGAAACATTGAAACAATTGCCCGCCCGCGCTTGGTTGGCCATTGTGGCGCTGGGTTGCACTTGTGTGCTCTCGTTTGGTATTTTTTACTTGCAAAATTTTTTAGGCATGGTGCCTTGTCCGATGTGCATCGTTCAGCGCTACGCCATGATCGGTGTCATTGTGCTGTGTGTTGTCGGTGCACTGGGTGGCTCGGTCTTGCGAACCCTGTTGTCAACCTGGCTGGTTTTGTTTGCGGCAGGTTTTGGTGCATTTGTTGCAGCCCGTCAAACTTGGTTGCAATGGTATCCACCCGAAGTTGTTTCATGTGGCCGTGACTTCTACGGCATGATCGAGAACTTTCCTTTGCAGCGCCTTGTGCCCATGATCTTCAAAGGCAGTGGCGACTGCACCAAAGTCGATTGGACCTTCTTGGGAGGCTCCATTGCCAACTGGTCCTTCGTCGCGTTTGTCTGCATCGCGCTGTTGATGTTGGCCATTCGCTGGCGAGATGGTTGGTTCAAAACGACCGATACACATTCCAGCCCATTGGCTGATTGATGCTGCGTTGGCCTTCGGCCACTTAGCTCAGCTTTTTCATCAGCACTTGGCTGCGACGATCCCAGTTGTATTTGCGCTTACGAGCCTCTGGCAACCAGTCCGGGTCCATCTGGACAAAACCGCGTTTGATGAACCAGTGCATGGTGCGCGTGGTGAGCACAAAAATGCTTTGAAGGCCCATGGCCCGGGCACGCTGCTCGATGCGTTTCAAAATCTTTTCGCCATCCCCCTGGCCTTGTGATTGAGGTGAAACGGTGAGTGCTGCCATCTCGGCAGTTTTAGCTTCAGGGTAGGGGTACAGAGCAGCGCAGGCAAAGATCACGCCATCGTGTTCAATGATGGTGTAGTGATCCACATCGCGCTCAATCTCTGTGCGATCGCGTTTGACCAAGATGCCATCGTTTTCAAAGGGCTCGATCAATTGCAAGATGCCGCCCACATCGTCGTGTGTGGCTTCGCGCAGCTCTTCCAGTTTTTCATCAATCACCATGGTGCCAATGCCATCGTGCACATAAATTTCCAGCAGCAGCGCGCCGTCCACAGCAAAGGGCAAGATGTGGCTGCGTTCCACGCCTTCTTTGCAGGCTTTAACGCAATGCTGCAAGTAGAAGGCATGGTCGGTTGGTAGCAAAGCTGCAGGCAATTCATTGAGCCACTTTTCGGCAGTGGCCAATGGCAACTCCGTATCGATGGGATTGTCTTCAGACTCAGGGGCTTCTGGGTTGGTGCGCAGACCCGGAATTTCAGTCAAGAAAATAAGTTTGTCGGCTTGCATTTCGATGGCCACACTAGTGGCCACTTCTTCCATGGACAAGTTGAAAGCTTCCCCGGTGGGTGAAAAACCAAAGGGTGAGAGCAGCACCATGGCACCCATGTCCAGGGTTTGGGTAATGCCAGCCACATCAACTTTGCGGACCAAGCCCGAATGTTTGAAATCGACCCCGTCCACAATGCCCACGGGTCGCGCAGTTAGAAAGTTGCCGCTGATGACGCGCACCGTTGAGCCTGCCATGGGCGTGTTGGGCAAGCCTTGGCTGAAGGCCGCTTCAATTTCGTAGCGCAGCTGGCCAGCAGCTTCTTGTGCGCAATCCAAGGCCACTTCGTCTGTGATCCGGATGCCATGGGAATACTTGGGCTCATGGCCTTTGGCCAGCAACTGGTCGTTGACTTGAGGTCTGAAACCGTGAACCAACACAATTTTGACGCCCATGCTTTGAATCAAGGCCAAGTCTTGAGCCAAGTTTTGCAATTTGCCAGCGGCAATGGCTTCACCCGCGATGCCCACCACAAAGGTTTTTCCGCGGTGCATGTGAATGTAGGGCGCCACCGAGCGAAACCACGGTACGAAGGTGAAGTTAAAGACAGTGGACATGGGCTAGTGGTTCTCTTGAAAGGGGGCCAAGACAGCGGATAATTCAGGCCTTACGCCATCCCTGATTTTTACAGAAGTTTTGCCATTGTCCGCCCCCCCCTTGAAAATCGAGTTTCCTGAGTCTTTGCCAGTGTCGGCAAAGCGCGACGAAATTGCGCAAGCCATGTCAGATCACCAGGTCATCATCGTCTGCGGCGAGACCGGTTCGGGCAAGACCACGCAGTTGCCCAAGATTGCCTTGGCCTTGGGAAGAGGCAAGCTCAATGCAGCGCCAGGACAACGTGGCAAGTGGATTGGCCATACCCAACCCAGGCGCATTGCGGCCAGCAGTGTGGCCAAGCGCATTGCCGAAGAGCTCAAAACGCCCTTGGGCGATGTGGTGGGCTACAAGGTGCGTTTTCAAGACCGCTTGTCGAAGGATGCATCGGTCAAGCTGATGACCGACGGTATTTTGCTGGCCGAGACCCAAAACGATCCGCTGCTTGAAGCCTACGACACGATCATCATTGACGAGGCCCACGAACGCAGCCTGAACATTGATTTCTTGCTGGGCTACATTCGTCAAATTTTGCCTCGCAGGCCCGACCTGAAAGTGGTGGTGACCTCGGCCACCATCGATGCCGATCGCTTTGCCCAACACTTTGCCTCCAGCAAAGGGCCGGCCCCCGTCATCATGGTGTCGGGACGAACCTTTCCCGTTGAAATGCGGTGGCGTCCCTTTGAAGAATCACGTGAACACGATTTGAACGATGCCATTGCAGACGCAGTGGACGAACTTTGGACAGGACACGCATCAGGTGACATCCTGGTGTTTTTGCCGGGCGAGCGGGAGATTAGGGAGGCCAACGACCATCTGCGCAAACATTTGACGCACAGTGCCGTCACGCGTGGCGCAGAAGTATTGCCGCTGTTTGCACGCCTGTCTCAGTCTGATCAAGAGCGCGTTTTTGAAAGTCACAACGGGCGTCGCATTGTGTTGGCCACCAACGTGGCCGAAACGTCTCTAACCGTGCCTGGCATTCGCTTTGTGATCGATGTGGGCACCGCGCGCGTGAAGCGCTACAGCTTGCGCAGCAAAGTTGAGCAGCTGATGGTGGAGCCCATTAGCCAAGCGGCCGCCAATCAGCGGGCAGGTCGATGTGGCCGTGTGGCCAACGGCATCTGCATTCGTTTGTACGACGAGAAAGATTTCAACGGCAGGCCGCGTTTTACCGATCCAGAAATTTTGCGCTCTTCTTTGGCGGGTGTGATCTTGCGAATGAAGTCCTTGCACCTGGGCGTGGTGGACGACTTTCCGTTCATTGAAGCGCCGTCCAAGCGCGCCATTACCGATGGCTATCAATTGCTGGCAGAACTGGGCGCCGTGAACGACGCCAATGAGTTAACGCGCACGGGTGTGGAGTTGGCCAAGTTGCCCTTGGACCCGCGTGTGGGACGCATGATTTTGGAAGCACGCGACCGGCAGGCCTTGGACGAAGTGTTGATCATTGCCAGTGCCATGTCGGTTCAAGATGTCCGCGACAGGCCCATGGAGGCACAAGCACAAGCCGACCAAGCACACGTGAAGTTTGACGATGAGAAAAGCGAGTTCACAGGCTATTTGAAATTGTGGAAATGGTTGTCAGAAGCTCGTGGCGGAAAATCTGCTGCAGGTTCTGAGCACAAGCTGAGCAACCGTCAGTACGAGCAACTGCTGCGTCAAAACTTTGTCAACATTCGGCGTGTGCGCGAGTGGCGTGACACGCACACCCAGTTGCACACCACGGTGGCAGAGCACCGTTGGCACCTGAACAGTTTGCCGGCCACGTATGAACAAATTCACCTGTCGATGTTGGCGGGTTTGCTGGGCAATGTGGGTTACAAGCAAGACGACGAAGACGTGTATCTAGGGGCTCGCGGCATCAAGTTTTATCGCCACCCCGGCGCACACTTGTCTAAGAAGCCTGGCCGCTGGACGGTGGTGTCGGAGTTGGTTGAAACCACGCGCTTGTTTGGCCGTGGCATTGCCAACATTGAGCCCACATGGCTCGAGCAAGTGGGCGGCCATTTGCTGCGCAAACAACTTTTAGATCCGCATTGGGAAAAGAAGTCGGGTGAGGTGATCGCCCTGGAACGTGCCACGCTGTATGGC
>JACCDI010543514.1_pt1 | contig 12005 bp, 9 predicted proteins | sample 7442791 | NCBI WGS metagenome assembly JACCDI01 (sample SAMN15323434, study PRJNA562643) | freshwater metagenome | isolation source: river surface water | place: USA:Blue River Watershed | collected 2017-08-15
TAGCTGGAATTCCACAGATCGGCGCATTCCTAAACAGCAACAAGGGTGGCGCTAACTACTGGGATTCAGCACCTGCTTACTGGACAGCTGTTTTGATTGATGGCAAGGATGCGGTTAAAGAAGCATCGAAGCTAGCTTCAATCTGGCGTGCAAACACAGATGGTGGCAAGGGCGATCTCTAATTAATTTGATTCATTCAAATTAAAGCCAAATAAAGGCGTTAGAGGGGTGATGCGGGCGGATTTCCGCCCGCATCACTCATTTCCCAATAATGACAATTACCGATTGGAATAAATGATGACTTACTTAATAAGAGGCAAAATTGCCCTCTTTATCAAAGTCATTTTTGTTACCCTCATTGTGTCGGTACTGCTTTTACTAGCTCAAAGCGCATTTGCACAAAAAGAGTATGTAATCTCCGCATTCTTAGCGATCGCAGTTCTTTTGCTAGCCCTTACATACTTAACTAAAATTTCAATTCCTTTAAAGTTTTTTATCCCTGGAATTCTTTTACTAACGGCATTTGTTTTAGGACCTATTTTGTACACCGTTACGATGTCGGGGTTTAATTACAAAACAGGAAACATAATTTCTAAAGAGGAAGCAATCGTTCAGATCAAGGTACGCGGAATCGAACCTGCTCCATCTGGGCAAACTTTTGATATTAAATTAGGAAGGTACGAAGGCAATCCAGCTATTTTGGCATCGGATATCAACACATCTGAATACTTCATTTCTACCCAGACCGATCGCATTCCGCTTGTGGCTTCTGCTTTATCCTTTAATGAATACGGCGTTGCGGTCGAAGCACCTAATTTCACTCCTCTTACAGATGCTGAATTTTCAACCGCAGATAAACTCTTTACAGGCGCTCGGTTTACCTTTGATGATCAGTTCTTCATCGCTCTCGAAGGCTTTGAAGCTGGCGTTGTGTCACAACAGGTTCTTGAATACCTGCCTGAGTCAGATCAGTTTAAAAACCTAGTTAACGGTGGCATTTATACCGATAATGGCCGAGGCAACTACGCACTAACCGATGACAAGAATGCAATTTTAGAGCCTGGGTGGCGAGCACCCATTTGGTTTGAAAACTACTCCAAGATTGTTACCGATCCACGTGTTCGTGAACCATTGGTGCGTGTATTTATCTGGACAGTTGTATTTGCACTATTAACGGTATTAACAACCTTCGCATTAGGTCTCTTACTCGCATTGGCGCTCAACAAACCTATTCGAGGACGTCGCATCTATCGCTCTATCTTGGTTCTTCCATACGCGATGCCAAGCGTTATGAGTATTTTGATTTGGGGCGGTATGTTCAATACCGAGTTTGGTGCAATCAACACCTTGCTTGGAACAAATATCGCATGGTTCTCTGATCCAAACTTTGCCCGCGTCGCAGTTATTTTGGTAAACCTATGGCTTGGATTTCCTTACTTCTACTTAATCTCAAGTGGATCATTGCAGGCGATTCCAAGTGAGTTAATGGAGGCAGCGGCGATTGATGGAGCTAACCCACGCCAGATCTTCCGCAAAATCACTCTGCCATTACTCCTACAGATTCTTTCACCGCTCTTAATTGCATCCTTTGCTTATAATTTTAATAACTTCAACTTGATCTATTTACTCACAGGTGGAGGACCAAGAAATGAATTAGATGGCGAAATTGCTGGTGCAACAGATATTTTGATTAGCTACACCTACAAGATCGCATTTGGCTCTGGTACTCAAGATCTTGGTCTTGCTAGTGCGATCTCACTCATAATCTTTATTCTGGTTGCTTCAATTTCGTTATATAGCTTGAGAAAGTCCAAAGTATTGGAGACTTTCGCATGAACAAGTGGCTACGACAGGATTTATGGCGCCACGTAGTGGGTATTTCAATCTGCCTCTTCTCATTATTTCCTCTGTATTTAGTGGTTATTTCCTCATTTAGTTCCACAGGCAGCCTGCAGTTGAGCTCATTCATTCCCCGCGAAATTTCATTTGCTAACTACAGCAAGCTTTTCAATGATCCAACTATTCCTTACTTAACCTGGGTAAAGAACTCACTATTCATCGCAGGTTCAGTTGCATTGTTATCAGTGATGATTGGTACAGCATCTGCTTTTGCATTTAGCCGCCTAAAGTTCAAGGGCCGCAAATTTGGAATTCAACTGTTACTGCTTGTGCAGATGTTCCCTGCAATTCTTGCAATTTCAGCTGTGTATGTGATTATGGAGCGCGTATACAACTTTGCTCCCGGAATTGGATTAGGTACACAACCCGGTCTCTTGCTTGTCTATCTCGGCGGAGCGATGGGTGTAAATATCTGGTTGCTTAAGGGCTTTGTGGATTCAATTCCAGCAGAGCTAGATGAGGCAGCAAAGATTGATGGTGCATCCGAGGTTCAAACCTTCTGGCTGATCTTCGTTCCACTTGCTTCGCCTGTTCTAGCAGTAGTTGCGCTACTTAGCTTTATTGGAACCTTCAATGAGTTTATTCTGGCTCGTTTATTCTTAGTTGATATGGAGAGCCGCACAGTTGCTGTCGGTCTACAGCAGTTCATTGGTGGTCAGTACTCACAAAACTGGGGACCATTCGCAGCGGGCTCAATCCTTGCATCGATTCCAATTGTGATTATCTTCTTGTCACTTCAGAAGTACATCGTAAGCGGATTAACTGCAGGTTCGGTTAAGGGCTAATGCACAAAAAGAAGTTTCATCTCTTTGTTGCAATTTTTGCAAGCATCATTTTTGCCGGCTCATCGGTTGCTGCTCCAACATCCCTGCCAGCAGATCAAGTGGGTCTTGCAAAAGACTTGATTTACTTTGTTTTTCCCGATCGTTATCTCAATGGTGATACTTCTAATGATAAGTACCCTGGATACGATCCACGCGATACCGCTTTTTTTCATGGTGGTGATCTCAAGGGGTTAACGGGTACATGTGCTGCTGGTGATAATGGATTAACTCGCATTAAAAAGTTGGGCTTTACCGCAGTATGGGTAACACCATTGGTCGTGCAACAAAAGCCAACACCATATGGTGCGGGGTATCACGGTTACTGGGGCGTTGATTTCCTCGATGTAGATCCACACCTGGGTACTAAAGCAGATCTATTGGCCTTCTCTGAATGTGCAAAGAAGCTAGGTCTTAAGTTAATTCTAGATGTTGTAACAAACCACACGGGCGATGTGATCGCCTACAAAGATAAAGATGCATATATCCCTGCAGATATGGTGAAGGCAAAGAGTCCAGCATGGCTCAATGATTTAACGAATTACCATAACGTCGGTGACATGAACAGTTGTTGGGGTGAAGGCTCCTGCATGCAGCTAGGCGATTTTTATGGACTCGATGACATTGCTACGGAAAAACCTGTCGTCTATAACGGATGGGCCGATGTGTATGGACAATGGATTAAAGATTATGGATTGTCTGGTTTCCGAGTCGACACCGCCCGCCACGTAGATGATAGTTTCTTCAAGAACTGGTCACCACAAATACATGCGGCAGCAAAATCAGTCGGTATAGATAACTTCACCATTTATGGCGAAGTATGGGATGTAAATCCAATTAATTTGATGAACTACATCCGCCGAAACAAGATTCAAACTGTCTTGGACTTTCCTTTCCAAAGATCTGCGGCTGAATTTGCATCTGGATATTCAGATGCAACAACCATTGAAAACTTGTTCAGCTACGACGATCTATATACAACCGCTACATCCAGCGCTTCAAACATGGTCACCTTCTTGGGCAATCACGATATGGGACGAGCGGGAAAAATCATTGAATCTAAGCGAATTAATCCAGCTTCGGAGCTTTTGCCTCGCACCTTATTGGGCCACTCCCTGATGTATCTAACTCGCGGCATTCCATCGGTGTACTACGGTGATGAGGTTGGTATGACAGGTACCGGCTCAGGCAGTGATCAATTAGCCCGTCAAGATATGTTCTCGACTAAGGTCAATATCTGGAAAACCGAAAAGCGTATTGGTTCATCACCTATAGGGACCGGTAATGCATTTGATGTAACAGACAAGCACCCAATCGCTAACCATCTAAAGATGCTAGCTAATTTACGATTGGCAAACCCAGGTTTGGCGAATTCAACGATGCAGATCCGTTACGCAAAAGATTATCTGCTAGCGATCTCAAAAAAAGATGATCTCGAAAATCGCGAGTACGTCGTAGCCTTCAATAACTCAAACAAGGCGATCAAAGCAACGATCAATACAGCAACCTCCAAAGGTGGCTGGAAGTTGCTTATGGGAAAGACATCGATTAAAGCGGCAGCAGAAAAAGTGACGATCACCGTACCGGCATTATCGACAGTTGTGTTGAAGGCAAATCAAAAGATAGATAAGACGGATGTCAAGGTTGGTAAGGTCACTTCAGAGCTTGATTTCCTAACTGGATACTACGAAACTAAGGCGGAGGTAACCACTAAGGACTTAGCAAAGGTCACTTTCTATATCCGTACATCTTTGGATCAACCTTGGAGTTCATTAGGAACCGACACCAACTCTCCATACTCAGTTTATGTAGATCCACTTGATTTCGAGGGTAAAACAGTGGAGATTAAGGCAGAGGCCATCAATTCGAAGGGATCAAAGTATGAGTTACCAAGTACAAAACTCGCTATCCCCGCACCATGATGGCAGCGACTTATATGTAAGTAATAGCGCACCAATGATTGGTGACAACGTCACCCTTAAGGTCAGAATCCCTAAGGGCTACCTGTTTGAAAGAGTGATGGTTCGCATGTATCACGATGGCGAACCTCGAATTTTCGAGCTAAAGAAGGCAAATAGTGACCAACACGAAAATTGGTATCAAGTATCGGTCAAGATTCTAAATCTCCAGAATTATTACCGTTTTGTATTCATCGGTAACGGTAAGTACGAGTGGCTAAACGCTCGAGGGGTTTTTGATCATGATGTTCACAGCAATAATGATTTTCAATTAGTTGCAGCACCATCTAACCCCGGTTGGATTAACTCAGCTGTCTTCTACCAAATCTTTCCCGATCGCTTTGCCAAGTCTGGAAAAGTTAATATCACACCAGATTGGGCATATCCCCGCGAATGGAATCTTCTACCAAGAGGTCGTGGAAAATTCACGGGGCAGGAGCTGTATGGCGGAGACTTGTATGGAGTTCAAGAGCATCTAGATCACATAACAGATTTAGGAGTAAATGGAATCTATTTCACTCCTATTTTCCCTTCAAGATCTAATCACAGATATGACGCAACCAGCTTTGATCATGTTGATCCAGTTTTGGGAGGCGACAAAGCTTTTCAATCCTTGATAAAGGTTGCCAAGAAAAATGGCATACGAATTCTTGGTGATCTGACATCAAACCACTGCGGAGTTGGCCACACCTGGTTAATTAAGGCGAAGAAAGATAAGAAATCCAAGGAGAGAACATATTTCTTCTGGGATAAATCGATCAAGTGGGGATATGTCGGGTGGTACGGTCTTGAATCACTGCCTAAATTGAATTATGCATCCAAAGCTTTACGAAGAGCGGTGTATGAAGGACCAAACTCAATTGTGAAGAAATGGCTTTCACCTAAGTTTGGAATGGCTGGTTGGCGCATCGATGTCGGAAATATGACAGGTGTGCAGGGAGCAGAGAACCACCACGTTGAAGTGATGCAGGGAATTCGCAAAGCTATGCACGAGGTCAATCCAGATACATGGTTGGTTGCGGAAAATGGCGATTTCCTTGCCAGCGATCTCAATGGCCTAGGTTGGCATGGAGCCATGAATTATCAAGGTTTTATGCGGCCCTTCTGGAATTGGATAAATCGCAATCCAGAGATTACTGGTGGATTTCAAGGTCTTCCTTTTGCGATGCCTAAAATCAACGGCAAACAATTGGTGGAGTCAATTCAAGAATTCAACTCATCGATTCCATGGCGCTCTCTGACAGCAAGCATGATGCTCTTAGATTCACATGACACAGCGCGATTTAGAACAGTTGTTTTAGGGGACAAAAAGGCTCATGCATCTGCAATGACAATGATGCTGACTTATCCCGGCGTTCCCTCCATTTTTGCTGGAGATGAGATCGGAATTGAAGGCTCGTGGGGTGAAGATGCCAGAAGAACCATAAATTGGGATGACCGAAGTGGTTGGGATTTCGAGTTTATGAATGAAGTTAAGAAGTTAGTAAGTTTGAGACGCACACAAGATGCGTTAATAAATGGAGGACTGCGCTGGGTTAAGGCAGAAAATGATTATGTTGTATATCTTCGTGAATCCAAGAAGCAATCGATTCTCGTACTTGTTTCACGAGGTGCAATCGATGCAACAATTGATTTAAGCGAGTATGGATATTCAATTTCAAAGACTCTCTATGGAGAGAAAGTTCAAGGTCAGAGTTTCAGGATTACCTCTGAAGGAGCAATTCAGGGAATTTGGATAGTTACCCGTTAAGCCAAAACTTTAATGGTTCATGTAAGTACTTAGCCCACGATCTTTCGTTGTGACCACTGCGCTTGTAAACCTTAGATTGATAATTATGTGTAAAGCCACGTTCACGCATCAAGGTGTCAACAAAGTTTTGTAAAGGTGGGTACTCCTTATCTAGTCCCTTATCTCCACGACTCATCCAAATTTTGTGGGTCAGCGGCAGCGCCTCAACCATTGATCGTGCAAAGTTTTCATTACTTATCACCCAATGAGGAGACAATGCCAATGCGGTTGTGAACTTATCTGGGTGCTGAATTGCGGCGTACAAAGTCGCTAAACCACCCATGCTGGAGCCAATAACAGCGGTTTTTTCAGGGGAGTGAGCGCCGTAAATTGTGGGGACAATTTCACCAAATATGCGCTGCAAATAAGAATCAGAATGAAGGGTGATTGTTGGATCCTTTATGGCCCATCGTGGATCAACATAGGTATCTGCTGTAAAGAATTTTTCTGGCGCTAAATCCTTTGCTCGCCCCCAAGGATTGCTTTTCGTTGAGCTGTGCCACACAGCAACAATTGTTGGGGGCTTTATCCCTTGCTCATTTGCTACATCTATCGCAGCTTGAGCCATCTTCCAGGTCTGACGACGATGGGTACTGGTAGTTCCATCAAAGACATTTTGTCCATCATGAGCGATGAGCAGGTGCTCGCTCCCACCACGAGGCGTCCAGTAATCGACGATTCGATCCTCAAAACGGGTACGCACAACCTCGCCCGGAACTCCTCGGATTTGGAAGCGCTTAATCTCCTGCATGGTGATTTAATCATCCCATGTCATCGCCGAAAACATCAATAATCTGGTTTCGTCGCGACCTGAGAATTAATGATCATCCAGCCTTGTTGGCAGCGATTGAATCATCTGATCAGATAATTCCACTCTTCATTCTTGATAAACAACAGATCAAAGAAGCCGGTTCGAAGTTATTGGCGTATATGGGTCAATCACTTCGTGCCTTAGATGAATCTCTTGGAAACAAACTTCACATCATTGAGGGCGATCAAGTAGAGGTTCTCTCAACTTTGATTACAAAGTATGGCGTCGAGCAGGTACATATTTCAGCAGAGTATGAGAGATATGGTGCTGCTCGCGATGCTCGCGTTGAAGCGGCAGGAATAACTCTTGTCAGAACAGGAAGCCCATACGCTGTTGCACCAGGTCGAGTCTTAAAACCATCTGATGCGACGCCGTACAAGGTGTACACACCTTTCTACAAAGGGTGGAGAACACATGGCTGGCGTGCACCAGCGGTAACACCCAAGAAATTCACCTGCGTTGAACCAACAGCCGAATACAGAGCATTCCCTGATTTTCCAATGCCAGATGGCGTCAATGTTATTCAAGCTGGCGAAGCAGCGGCCTTAAAGCGTTTCAAAGAGTTTTCCAATAAAGGTTTGGATTCATATGACGAGAATCGAAACTTTGCATCCATTGATGGAACCTCAAAGATGAGTACCTATCTAAAGTTTGGCGAGATCCATCCACGCACTTTGCTTGCAGGTCTAGGCGAAAGCAAAGCACATGACACCTTTAGAAAAGAGATCGCTTGGCGTGAATTTTATGCCGATGTCTTGTTTAACAATCCAATGACAGATATCGAGTACTACGCACCTAAGTTTGCGCAGATGCGTTACGACAAGCCTGGTGCACAATTTAAAGCATGGTGCGAAGGTAAGACTGGGTATCCATTTGTAGATGCGGCAATGCGACAACTTGTTCATGAAGGCTGGATGCACAATCGAACCCGCATGGTGGTTGCATCCTTCTTGGTAAAAGATTTACACCTTGAATGGCAACTTGGTGAGCGTTTCTTTGCAGAACATCTAGTTGATTACGATGTTGCTTCAAATGCACATGGTTGGCAGTGGACTGCAGGATGTGGAACTGATGCATCACCGTATTACCGAGTATTTAATCCCATCGAACAAGGACGTCGCTTTGATGAAAATGGCGATTACATTCGCAAGTATGTTCCGGAACTTGCGCATCTTTCCGCTGCTGAAATTCATGAACCATGGTTATTCCTGGATGGTTACAGCAAGAACTACCCAGAGCGCATTGTTGATCATGCGATCGAACGTCATGAAGCACTAGCTCGACTGCAAGAGATTAAAGCTGACAAACCCCCAATGCCTGGCGCTTAGCGGCATACATCGCTTTATCAGCACGCAATAACAAATCATCGGCTCCATCGTTGTGTGCGATCCCAATACTTACACCGATACTTATTTCATGACCATCAATTAAAAATGGATATGAAAGGGTGCCCCGCAAGGCCAAGGCGATCTCCATCACCACCGCTTCAGTGCCATCAACAAGGATTCCGAACTCATCACCGCCTAATCGAGCAAGTAAAGATCCACTAGGCAAAGCACGGCTAAATCGCTGTGCTACTTGCTGTAAAACTCTGTCACCGATCTCATGACCGTAGGTGTCATTAACGGGTTTAAAGCCATCAAGATCTAAGAGAAGTAAGGAACCTTGTCGGGTAGCAAAACCTTGAATCTCAGCGATTAATCGTCTGCGATTTGGCAACATAGTTAATTCATCAGTTCTTGCAAGTATTCGTTCATGCCCAATATTTCGTGCCTGATTCAGAGCGATACTCATTCTGATGAAAGCTAATGCAAGCGTTCCAATTGCTGGAATCAAAATAAAGTGCGGAAAGTTATCTGGATCAATTGCCAACAGTGCAAGCAATGTTGCGCTTAAGAAAACCGAGATCGTGATCAGAACAGGACTGACACCATTTTTCTGACGATTGTCTGTTGCAGGATGCCAACAACTTTCCGCAATAATTACAAAAGCTAATAACCAGCCATAATCTAGTAAAGAGCCAAAGGTGTAGCTCATGTTGATGTTTTGCCACAGAAAGAGAAAGTCGGTTACAGAATATAAACAGACTCCAATAGAAAGAAGTAAACCCCGTCTAGAAAACCCTTGCATTGCAACTGTTGAGATTATGAAACAAAGAAGAACAAGATCTGCTACTGGATAAATGATCGCTAAAAAGGATTGATTAAAGTCCCCATCAAAATGAGGAAGTACAGGATGTAATGCAAAAGCTGAGCCCAATGTGCTCAAGCCAAGCCCAACAATCGATGCATCAACAATTTCAAGAAGAGTCAATTTTTGGTGCGAGGAAATCAGCAGCTGAAACCCAAGAAGAGCCAACGGATAGAAGAGCAAGTAAGAGGCATCAGATGTAGTAATAATTGCGGAAGGTAGATTGATATAGGAGGTTGCTGTCGCAAGAATCGAACCGAGGCTCCAACTTCCAATCGCACAAGCGGTTATAGTTTGAGCCCATTTGTTGTTAACTTTTGGTGCCAGCACCACAGAAATTAATGAAGCGATAGCAACCGAGTTGAATACGAGTAGATCGAGCCACAGCCCCGTAATGCTTTTGTGTAGGGGTAATTGCACCGCCAAAATGATGGGTGCTATGTACCGCACTGTGCGCATACAACCAGAGTAGGAACATTTCCCTTCGGCGGGGATAGGGGTTCCCATAGATACAAAAAACCCGCTACCTGTGTGGCAGCGGGTTTCTTATAAAGATTTAAGTGCTAGAAGCCTTTAGTACAGATCAACTTTGCGCTCTCGCGTGCATCTGCAACATTGGCTGCAAGCTCAGCTGGCTTATTGGTTGCTGCAAGCTTTGCTGCTTCCAACTTCTTGATCGTGATATCGATGTTACGAATCTTGCTTGCATAGGCACGTGTTGCAGATGTCCATGATCCTACAGCTGTTGTCAAAATCTTCTTGTCTGCATCTGTGGTTGCAGCGGTTAACTTCGCCTGTGCCGCCGTTAATCGTTTATTCGCTTCATCCAGCTTTACCTGAATCTCTGCTTTATTTGCTGTTTCAGTTGTGATACCTAGATCAATTACTGGCAACTGAGCTTTGAAATTTGCTGCTGTAGTAACAGCTGCTTTCTGAGCCTTTACAGCATCATTTGCAGCGGTTAAGCAATCAAGAGATAGCCAGGTTAGCTTTGTGCTTGAAACCAATGGATTCTTTGCGCAACGGTATGTTCCCCCACTTGTCTTAGTAGTCTGACCTGACTTTGTGCATGCAACGCCATTTGAAATTTTTACGGCTGCATCTGCAGGTACTGCGATCATGACGCCACCGGCGACAACGAGCGCTACTGAGATTGATGCGATCTTGCGGAACATGTATGTGCCTTTCGTAGTAATGAGGACATACTATCGATTAGGCACTTAAAGAAGGCTGATAACCCGCCGAGAGTCCGGTAGGTATGACCATTACTTTCTTTGTTTTGCCCTCAGATTCATCCCAACTTTGCGAACAATGGAACGTGGAAGAGTCTGCACAACAAAGACAAGCAGCTTGTACTGCCAACCAGGAACACTGACAGCTTCTCCCTTTAAGGCGTCCTTCCACGATTGCTCAACCAATCGATCAGAGTTAAGCCACATGAAGTTCGGTAGCGCCTTCATAGACATCTTGCCTCGCTGATGAAACTCAGTGCGGGTAAAGCCTGGACAGAGCGCGCTCACCTTCACATTGGTTGCAGATAACTCAGTGTTCAGTGATTCAGAGAGAACTGTCAGGTATGACTTAGATGCGCTGTATGAGCCACCTGCGATGTATCCAGCAACTGATGAAACATTGATGATCACACCGTTGTTGCGCTCCTTCATTAAGGGAAGCGCAACATGCATTAGTCGCATCGGGGTGCGTACCAAGACATCAAGTAATTGCTGCTCGATCTCTAGAGTCGACATTGTGAAGGCCTTATTTGTTCCAAATCCAGCGTTGTTGATCAGAACATCTATCTGATTCTCAGCAATGTACTTTTCAATCTTTAGGCAACCTTCATCAGTTGCAAGATCTGCTTGAATCACATGGGTCTGAACACCGTACTTAGCCTCAAGCCCTTGTGCTCTTTCTTGCAGGCGGGGCAAGTCACGAGCTACTAAAACGATGTTGTATCTGTTGGATGCTAGAAGACGAGAAAAGCTCTCGCCAATGCCTGCAGTGGCACCTGTTACTAAAGCCCATGAAGACATGTGTTCCCCTAACTAACTGTAAGTTCGCCAACTGCACCCTTAGGTACAAATGGTGAGTGTGGTGCAATCGGTGCGAGCACTTCATAGTTGCGACCCTGAGTCGGACGTTTATCTTCTTCATCCTTATTTGGCCACAATGAAAGTGCGCGCTCTGCCTGAGCTGTAATTGTTAATGAAGGGTTGACACCAAGGTTTGCGGTGATTGTTGACCCATCAACGATATGCAATGTTGGGTAGTTCCAGACTCGGTGATAAGGATCTACAACCCCTGCAGATGCATCTTGACCAATTACACAGCCGCCAACAAAGTGCGCAGTAAATGGCGCATCAATCAAATCTCCAACATGACCGCCTGCGATGCCACCATGTTTTTCTGCAATGCGACGAACGACCTCATTTGCAGCAGGTATATAAGTTGCATTGGGATGCTCTGAATCATTTTTTGAGGTTAAGTGCCAACCAAACCAACTTCGCTTTGGCTTGACGGAGATATGTGAATCCACA
>JACCDI011475928.1_pt1 | contig 12002 bp, 19 predicted proteins | sample 7442791 | NCBI WGS metagenome assembly JACCDI01 (sample SAMN15323434, study PRJNA562643) | freshwater metagenome | isolation source: river surface water | place: USA:Blue River Watershed | collected 2017-08-15
GTCCTTTTTGACAAAGTCCAGATATGTGTGTGCAAGCATCCAATTGACACCAAACTTCCCTTGATTGTTCACAATGAACACCTTGTGCTCTTATGTGTTTGATTGAATCCAGTCATGAAAGTGACCATTGGCATTGCACTCAATTTGTGCCATCACTCCAATGATCTTGTTGTTGCAGTCAATAGCACTGCTGAACTTGACCATCTCAAGCTCTTGATCCAGCTCATTTAAGCACTCACATCACTTGGCTTGCACTTTGTTTTAAAATTTCAATCATGCATTATGCCTTCCCCTGTAGAAAATCTATGCTAATCATCTTCTGGATCACAGAAAGACAACGACTGGATGTCATACCCAACATCATGGTCATTAGAATTTGCTTGGTTGTAAGGTACAACTTTCTCTTGCATTCTCCATCCGTATCTTTAGTGGTTGGTTGGAGTGCATGAATCTCAGACTTGGTCATACAGTCAATATAATTGAAACCATTGCATTCAATCATGATATTCTGCCAAAGTGCTGATTTGCATTACATACACAGCACAAGGCTCCATCTTCACAACTTAGCAATTTGAAATGAACTTCATTTCCTTATATTGCTGGTATGCTAAGAGCCATGATGGGGGCTGAACATGTTCCTGATGATGATTGTGGCAAATCAAAGCTATCAGCTATCAAATGTCCACCACAACTCAATGGTCACAAGGTGATAACAGTGAGTGGCAAGACTGCAACATGTGATTTTCATGTGTTCAAGTCACATCCAAACTGGGCTGCAAATCTAAGAACATGGGTTAAGCTGGAGTTGTGACATAGATGGTCCTGATGGCAAATCTGGGGATCATGGAGTCCATTGATGTTTGTCAGCTATCAAGCAAACTAAGAGGACAATGGTGTTTGAATGTGAATCCATCAACAAATGGGTTGCAACTACTTGTGATACCATTTAGATGGAAACAGATATACATTGATCAATCAAAAGATGACTTTTTGATGTCAAATCTACTCTGCTTGATACAGAGGCCAAGGATGTTGATGAACTTATGGATGAAATGAGGGCTTGCAGCAATTATGGAGGCAGTATGTTCCAATGATGACTTTGAACAGTCAACCCAAGTTGGTGGGCTGTGTCTATTGCAACAATATCATTTATCAAGGCTGAAAGGGGGGGGGGTGTTACTCAAATTGCTTCAGTAGTTTGATCTGGTTGAATGGTAAACAACCAGCAAGACTAATCAAAATGACAGATGTATCTGTCCTGGCCATTGAAATTTGATATCTTGAAGCTATAACAGCATTGGACAACAATAAAGTCATAACAGAAGGTATGGAGCTTTCTCTTGTAGAGACTGGAATTGGAGGTGCATTTGCTAACACCAATGAATTGAAAGTCATGAACTACAGGGAAGCCATGCAGAGCCTGGATGGGCTGCATGGGAAGAGGAGATCAAGAATGAATTGGAGAGGTTCAAAACATTCAATGTCTTTGCTGTGGTGCCATGCAGTGAATTACAAAGGAATGCAAAAGTTGTGTCTACAACTTTGTCAATGAAGAGGAAAACAAACGGGAACCATTGTGGAAGACTCAATGCAAGGGGTTACGAGCAATTGGAGTGTACACATTAACACTCAAATTAATCCAAATGCAATTTGCATTGTGAGGACTTTGCTTGTCATGATTCTGGCATGGGTTGATATAATCCTTGATGTTGAGGGTGCATTTTTCAGGGAAGATTTACTAATGGTGACCAGATGCCCACTGATGTATTACCAGATGGGATGGACAAATTCTACAGGAGGATGTAATTTTTCTTTTGAATGTGCCTGTTTATGGAACAAAGAACAAAACAAGCTCCCCATTGTTTCCATCAATCTTTGGTCAAGCAGGTGAAAGATAGAAATTGAAATAGATGCAAGGCTGATCCATGTCTGTAAACTATCTTGCATTATGGCAGGTTGGCTGTAATGCTGCCATGGGTGATATTCTGGTATTGGGACACCAAGAAGATGTCAAGCAATTTAGGCAGAATTGCAAGGTGCATTTGTAAGTAAGAGTGAAAGAGAAATGACAGAGTAGAGAGGGTTCTCAGTAGAGTGATGATAGGGCAATATTGAAGTTACATCCTGTGTTGGTTCAAAAGAATTGGAATGAGTTTGAACCACCTGGTAGAAAGACTCCAAAGACTCTGGCAATACCCGGTCAAGTGCTGGTAAAAGGGGATAATGATGCACTCGCTACACAGGATGCAACCAAATATTGCTCTGGAACACCTTGGTGCATAAACAAAATGCAATGGAAAAGGCCCAACATCTACAATGTAACCCAACAGTGTGCAAGGCATATGTCTGTGTCAAATGAATCACATAGAAATCTCTCAAGCACTTGATGAAGTATGTCATGGGTATGGTAGATTGCAGATTAAGGGCTGGTGATGTTTGCTAATTTATTGTGGATTGCAGTTCAGAAAATCATGTTTCAAATTTGTAGATCTGATTTTGATTATGCTGCAAACAAGGATGATATGTGTAGCAGATCTGGTGGGCTGGGGCTCCTTAAAGGTTGCCCAATCACATTCAGGAGCTCAACACAGAAATTTGTTACATTGTCAGTGAAAGGACATGTTGTATGTCTACAGGCTTTTGGATTCTATTGGCTTGTCCATGGAACTTCCCTGTTTCTGGAAATGGACAACAAAGGTGCAGTGGATTTAGCAAATACCTGGGGTGTGGGAGTGTGAACTCATCACATGGATACAAGGAATCACTTTTTGCATCAGCTGAAAGATGAGGAACTGATAATGGTCAAGCATGCATCTGGGGATGAGAATGAAGCAGATATCTAACAAAGTATACCGATGCAGCTGTGTTCAATGGGCATATCCCTAAGTTTGTGAGAGTTGTCAAGTACATGGAAGAAACCTACCCTGAACCTGGAGCTAGGGAGGGCGTTGGAATGCAGTTTTTAGCTCCAGATTCTGATCCCAGATAATGAGATTTTTGCTCAGGTTTTCAGTACCGGGGTTATATTGTGTGGTTTTCTGTCTTGGTCAAGTCTTGTTTGCTTTTTGTAAATTAGTTATTATTTCTTGGAGAGAATGAAATGAAGGTGACTAGTACTAGTTTTATGTTCTATTGTAACATGTCACGCAGGAGAAGGGAGCCTTCCAGCAAGAACTTGATTCCTGGAAATTTCACATGGCTTGCTTATGGTCTCCATTTCACCTTTTTGATGCAGCACTTCTTGCTCCTTGCCAAGCTGAGCCATTCAACAGCATGAGGCTCTTGATTTTGATATGACAAGTGATGCTAACTCATGTGTAGCTTACGGCCCTCATAGATTTTTTCTAGAGATATTTCTGACAACAGCTATGATGAGAATCAAGATGCATTGATTGAGTGTTGCGGACATCAAACATGAGAGATACTTTGTCCTCTCTCATCAATCATTTCTCTACTTACATTAGTTCTGAGTTGTTCTCTTCTATCAGTCTTGGTCACAGGCTATAGATCATAAATTGTATAACCTTCAAAGCCTTCTCCTAGAGAGTTGATGATCAAGAAGTGACAAGTAATGATGAATCATGTCAGATTTGCAAACAGGACAAATAAAAACATGGATTCATCAAAACACAGGAGGAGATAGTGTCATTTATAAAGAGAGAATGGACAATACAATATTATGGATTTATGTTCTTTGTTAAAAGTAAACACATACAATGAAGTGATGACCCGAGGTAATATCCATGTCATTCAAAGCAGATGACAAACTCTGTTTTCTTTCAAGGGATTGGCCCTTCAGGTCATTCAATTCTTGCTGATACACTTCTGTCTCATACACTTTCATCATATCACATTCATCCTCCATGCCACCACTTTAGCATGGACCTCCTTCTCTATCCTTGACTTACAATTCCCCTGGGCAAGAGTGCAAGCTGCCTGTTCACATGCAACAGATGAAGCAATGGCTTCCAATGCAATTCTCATCACACTAGAATCCTGAATATCCCCTCCTGTTTCTTCTCCCATTTCTCCACTCCCTTGCATGAAATACTGAGGTTTGGGGTATTGGATGTCCAAGGTGTGGCACTACTATCATGAGTGTACAAGCTCTTGTTCTACAGCCACGAAGAACTTGTTCAACCACCCATTGAGAGCTACACAGAAGCCATTCCCCCTGCATGCATTGTTGATTTCATGATCTGAGAAACCACACAGACAAACCATGTAGTACTGATACATCATTCTCATTAAATCAGCTCCAAGTTTCTGTCCATCTTACAGTATGCCCTAGACACAGAGGTCCTCCATTCTGTTTGAACTGCATTGTATCACCTTCACTGAGATTGCCTTCTTCTCCACAACTTTTGTAAAGCATCTAGTAGATCATGCCCACCCAAGGATTGCACGTTTACAGCTGTATCTCAAAGAGAATGAGGAATAAATGTGGCATGATGGCAAGGACTGTGTTGCTGTCCATCAGCATTTGATGTTCACAACATGTACGCTTAATGGTGTTGTTGGCTCCATGGGGTGTGTTCCATGTAATTTTTGATGGTAGCAAAAAAATCATTTCATGTAAAAAAGGAGAGTTAAAATCACTTCCCCATATGAAGGACAGCGACCACCAAAAACACAAGGAAACCCTGCTCTTGCGTATCTGAGTTTAACTGTATTATCCATCATGCAAAATCTGATGCGACGACAACAAAAAAATCTTGAACCATGAAACACAGACATATCAAAAAGTCCATTTCCACAGCCATAACACAGCAAAAAACATCACAACAGTCCTCATGATTGCATCGCTGTAACTGCAAACACCCTCCATATGCCACTATTGGCCATGAACAGGTCATCACACCGTTCATATTATGTACCAAAACAATTCCAAAAATTGGTTGATTTCAGTGTGTGAAACTAGGTGCAACTGCAGTTTCGTGACTCTGTACCACCACCACCACAACACGCTATATATACTGAGTGAATAGTGTGTATGGCTCCTCCACAAATTTTACTCCCACCTCGTATTAAATGGGACCCTCCTTTATCCTCTGCCAAAATGATTGTGCAGAAACAAACCAATATTTGGATGGCATCTGTCACCAAAATTGTATTTTTGTTAAAGGATGCAAAATCATTGCGATGTCTCATGGTTGATAGAAATGAATCATTGCATTTACTTTAATTGAAATGGCCCCTCTTACAGTGTTTGCATGTTGGACTGGAGCGAGCTGAACAATCAATGTGACTTACACAAAAGTGATGAGATACTAGCATCAGAAACAATATATCAACTTTTGTTGATTGCTCCTTCCAATTCATCATCCTGCCAAAGAATGAATCTATCACCATCAGTCCAGTCACAAATGTGGATTACTCAGTACTCATCTCACTTTGTGCATTATTGATCTCAAGTCTATAGCATAAGAGATGACCCTCTCCCGGAGTTTGTTGGGGTGCATCCTCATCCGTATCCGATGCTGTCTCTACCAGAGTGGAAATTGGTGAGTGGGAACAAAATTGTCTAGTTTGCAGGGACAGAAAGTAATTTGCACAGTCCAGGTTGGTGCATCATGTGATTACAGAGTTGATGGAGAGATTTTTGTAGTGAAGGAAAAGGCTAACAACTTAGCATGTTATAATACTTTAGACTCTACTGCAGATTTCAGTACATCACAACAACAAAATCTCATATATATTAGATGAATAGAGATGCTTCTAATAATTCTGATCCTGAACGTGCCAAAGGAGTGACTGTCCTCTTCTACTTTGACTTAATCATTATTTGCAAATCCCCTCTTCCTTGCCTCAAACTCCAATCAATATTTCAATGCAGCAATCCTAATCATAGGGCCTTGTTTGGGGCCTTGAACTTTCCTTCGATCCCAGTGTCTGGTCAATGTACTCCACCTTCAAAGTGTATGAACCATCCTTCAAACCATATGAGCATGGATTCTTGCTTCAGCATTACAGCAGCATTGCAAATGCAAACAACAAAAATATACAACAATGAAGCTGATAGGTCAAGAAGTCCGTCCTCTGAGTTATCTCATCATAACAAATTCAACCGATGGAGTGTTAGGTACATTCAGCTCATGAGTCTTTTTGTTTACATTTTATTAAGCAATAAATGAATTTATTTGTTCCATTGCCATTGGCCAAGGCAGAGTTTGGAATTACAATATGTTGCTTTGGTCCTGCCACTTATTTAACTTTTGAATTGTTTGGCTCATGTTGTTCATTTATTATTGGCTCACATGTCTGATTCGGCAGCAAAGTTGCATGAACTCCATCTATGAGCTATTGTGTGTGGAATGATATGATTAAAAGGATTGCTGTAGTTAAAAATGTGGAGGAGTGAAAAAATATACATGCTACCATTCTGTTTTGAGAAGGAACACACCCCATTAATGCCAGTGCATACTGAAATCAAGCATTAGATGAATTGTCTGACATGTAAAACCTTAAAATTGTATGAACAGGATCTCTTCTGCATTTCAAAAGACGGAGAGTAAATGTGTATTCTACCAAATCATGTCCTATCCAATATGGATGCGGTCTTTCAATGATCTTGCACTTTAAAGCCCAAAATTATAAGAACAGTGTTCTGTTGCATGTTAACAACCCGATGGATATAAACTTACATTTTATCCATTTTAGAAGTCAATTCTATCAAAATCCAGCACTGTGCATTTTTTCTTTATTGGTCTTTAAGTCTTCCACAAATTGAACTTTGCCATGAGTTGAGCATAAGTACCCCTTACATGTCTGTCACATTATGATATCACCAGGCATCAGTCCCTGCTAACTAACAATAATAAGCAAAGACAGAAATGATAAAGACTAACAGTTTATTTGTAATGGTAATTCTTGCAGCCTATAATTTAGTTTTAGAATTTGTAGGACTTCCTGGACAGATCATGCCCCCACTATAGCTGTGGCTTAAAATAAATCTGTATTGGATGTTATGCATGGGAAATGTAGTCTCCATTCTTTTTATAACCTGTCCCTTGAAAGTTGATGGCTACTTCAACTGGCAGAAGATTACTTGATGTCCAAAATTGTTGTAGGCATATGACAAATAATGTCTGGAAGTCTGATGGACTGTAATTGATTACCCAATATAGAAAACTAGTTGAATAATGAACAGTTTAGTGTCCACCTGAGTTGAACAGCATTAATTTACATTGATGGGATTTCTGCTGTTGACCTATGATGATGAAATTGAAAAAGTATGTTCACTAGTCTATGTTCCCTATTTTTTGATATGAACTCATAATATTTCTTAGAATGATTTGTTTTAAATTATGACCATACCTGTGCTTGCACCCCTATTTTGATGATTATCTACATTGGACTTTGGTTTTCCATATAGGGTATTCCCTCGTAACTGTGAATTGCATTTGTTTCTCACCCAAGGTGCCAATCAAATCCATGTGTCTCCAGTAAATCAATTTTGCCAGGGAAAGAATCTGCAATAGTCCATGCAAAAGCAGATAAAGCTGGGCCCATTTCGTCACTCAACAACCACACAAGTACAGACACCGGCAAACCTCTCATGGCAAAACCCGCATCCATCAATGCTAACACAGCAGAGTTCAACTTAGTACCAAAAACACTTCCATCGGCCAAAGGAATCTGAATCACCAATTGAATCATACAGCTAGGATATAACTTCCAACAGAACACAGATTACAGGATGTGGCGTAAAAAGCATTCCAGCTCTAGCTTGTTCATCTCTTGTCACAGGAGGGAAAGCTAACATCAAATGACCTCATTCCCCCATCTTCGTTGTTGATGACACCTGTCCATTGAGATCGGAACAAACTCCGCCTCCAATGCCCAAAGTCATGTTCCCATTGGAAACGCACGATGCCATGCCGTCTATAGTGTGTTTGTATGTAAACACTGTGTGAGAATACAAAAAAGTACGTTGCACAAAAAAATTGCGTGCTACCATCCAGTTTGGAGAAGGAACACACCCCATTGAGACAGCCCTTTAGGACCCTTTAGGAAGAAACCAAATGGCCCGCAAACTAAATCCAGGCCGTTCTCTTTAGCAAGACGGAATCAAGCAGTGAGTACGTAGCGCTCCCTCGCGCATTTACAAATTGATGATTTCTCTGAGGCATCGTTGGTCCAACGATCCCCTTCACTTCGCCAATTGATGTTGATGATCGCTGTCATGTAACATTTGCACCTCGCAGCATCGACGATCGATCCCCCATCGATTTGTAATGGCGAAAGTGCCGGATGAGGTTTTGGGGTGACTGACGCTGTGTGGAAGTCGGTCATGGGGACAACAAGGGGTACTTAACATTCTGTACCTTTCCGTTTCAAGTTCGTCGAACTTTGTTAGCTTGTTTACTATGGCTCAATTGCGCGTCATATATCATGCTTTAAACCGTTGAGAAATTATCAAGGTTGAGAATTTCTCAATTGCATGTAAATTTGTTAGTAATTGAGAATCAAATGAGCTCATTTGAAGTATGATAGACAAATCAACTAACTCAAAACTGAAAGGTAAGCCGTATTGTACGCGATATGATGTGTGTAAAGGAAGGGTAACGCAGTCGACCACAAAAAAAGTGCAAGATTTTTTAGCAGTTGACATAATATTATATTGTTGGAGTCATTACCTGCAGGTACATACACCCCTTATACTCACTAGTCATTACATCATGCACCTCATCAAGCCTATGGTACAACTGCAATAAAAAGCAGACATAAAATTCACAATTTTGTTATATGATACAGCAAAGAGGAGCAGAACAATGACTACTGGAGTGAATAATAGCAAAGATACAAATAATTTTTTAAACATGACTAATGTCATTCCAAGTTTGATATGTATCTTTCTTATCCAATGTGTACAGTAGTTTTGTCTGATGGTACACAACTGGAACAGTTAGCATGAATGCAGGTTGGAAATGGTTTTCAAATTATACTGGACAAAGAAAAATGATGAGATATTTTGTAGAGCATGAAACTATGGTATAAGCCGGATCTTAGGTGACATGAATGTCAAACGATATATATTGATTTCACTTAAGCTCTGTCCAAAGCTAGTATTTTTACATGGTGAAAAATTAATGGTATCAGGAAAACTTACCCTAATACACTATTGTGCGATAGAATATCATTTTCCGCCAAATTATTGCCCTTGCTTAGCTGTGCTATTCACACAATAACCAAGTGCTTGAAATGTGTGGTGCCTTCCGACCTCCTCCGACAACATTGGATGTTTTCCAGCAACCATGTGGAGTTGCAAAGAGCAACACACATGAGCACATTACTGTAGATTGGAGGAATCCAATGATATTGGGTGTAGATTCATCGGAGTAAGTTTTGTACTAAAAAACACAAATATCAGTGAGCTTAGCTGTTTGACACTTACAATCCGGTATTTCTTAAGATCCAGCTCATACAGTAGGGTCGGACTTGTGGTGAACTTTGCTAAGCTGGCAGTGAGGCTTTGGTTGTTTGTGGTAAGTCTGTTGCAAGTCTACTGCTTTATGGTACAGTATACTACAGTATTTTATGTACATATCACCACAACCAATACGTCTACATAGCAAAGTAGTTTGTAACCTTTGTAAGACAGGTAGGTACTTTGTGATGGTATATGGTATTGTACCACACCTGTGACCAACATATCTCCATACCTCTACAATGGCACAGTACCATACTTATTGTAAATAAGGCTGAATGTGGTCTGTTACAGTAGGCACTGTTCTATACCATAGTTAGGTCTAAAGATACCTATATCTGTCCCATAAGAAATGATACTTTTGTTGAATTTTGTAGATCTCATAAAAATGAGACTTTTTCTATTAAATCATACCTTGGTTCTGTAAGGTTATACACTATGATTTTCCCGTCTCATAATATACAATTTTACTGATTCCTATTAAATCATATGTACATCTCATTTATGAAAATCAAATCACTCACATCAACGTCACCTGATCAACACTGAAACCATGGTGTGCTCTATGATAAACTCAGCGGCCGACTTCCTTGCCAAAATGAACCACCTGTCAGATGAATTTGATCATGTCCTCTTGCAGATAGTATATTGTTAGTCTGTTCACATGATAAAAAATGACTGTGATGGGTTATAAGCATTGTGGGACACACTGCACTTCATTTTGCATTGTTTGGCCATTCTATTGAATTTGCCAATTTGGGCAACAAGACTCCACATGACCCCAGGCATATCATCTATCAAATTAATCAGAAAGGGTAGAAGAAGACTGGGGTTTTAGGATGAAAGTTGAGTTTATGTTGAGTTAGTTCCTCCATTTTGTAGATTTAGTCTCATTTTTGGGTGATAGATTAAGTATTATATGCTATGGTATGGTAGTATTGTACCACCAGAAGGTTTAATAGGAATGCATCAGTTCCTACAGTATGGTACACTAATCTACCATACAAGCTGAAACACAAGCATCATTGGATTATAAGTTCCAAATGGCTAAGCTCACTGATATTTGTGTTTTCCACTTACAAATTTACCCTGATGAATCTAAGCCCAACATATCCTTAGATTCCACCGATCTACAGCAATGCACCCACATGTGTCACTCATTCAACTCCACATGGTTTCCAAGAATCATCTGATGTTGTCAGAAGGTATCACACATCCTGAGAACATGGTTGTTATGTGAATAACATGGACAAGCAAGGACAGAGATTTGGCGGGAAACTGTATGGTACCTTACAGTAGAGTATTATGGTAAGTTGTCCAGATACCATTAATTTTCCACTGTTTAAAAGCATTAGCTTTTGACAGAGTTTAAGTTGAATTAGAATGCATCTGTTGACATTTGTGTTGCTTAAGTTCCAGCTTATAAAGTAAGTACAAAGCAAACCAGAGAAAATATGAGTAGCACAGTAGGTCATACCCTCTAGGCATGGTGGGTGATAGTTTATAATTGTATAGTATTGTACCACACCTACCTGTGGTATCTGTTGTAAAAAGACAAGTGCTGTGCAATATTATTTTTGCTGGATGTCTGTAAGAATCATTTCATGAATGCAATACACTACCTAGAATATGGTGCTATGAAACCATAGACCCATTGCCGCAACCAACGTGCCTCTCTATGGTATATGGGGCAGCAGAGTATTTCGTACCATACCAAACCATTCATTTGGTACCATACAGGACAGTACTACTGTATAGTACTCATAGTAGGTATGCTATATCATAGTGTGTTACCAAGGCCCTATCATATACTGTGGCATATTATTGTGTACATGGTATGGTATTGTAACATATCACCAGAAGCAGTGAGTCCTATATGGCAGACATGTGATTTTTAGAGGGGTATCAGGATATTGTTTAGTTATAAAACACCATGTGATGCCAATCACATCATTTCAGAAGGCAACCATTGTTAAGAAAAATGCATTACCTATATGAATCAGAAGTAATATTCATATAAAAGCTCAAAGGTGATGAATTGTTAACACACAATGACTACTAATGCATCTTAAATGCAATAGGACATGAAGTAGAGGCAATTCAATGGTGCATATACTGAAAAACACCCTTATATTGCAAAAGTTAAAATTGTTTCTCACTGGAGAAGAAGAAGGAGAAGGAGAAGGAGAAAGGTGGCATACACTCAGATTTTTGAAAATTCTTTATCATAAGTATGATATTGTATCATGGTACAGACATGTTCATTATAATTGCTAAGAAGGATTGTAACAACACTGTCATCAATGTATCATACATAAAAAACAGAACAACAGACCAGCCCATATAGACATAAATCCATCTCATTACCATTGGTGATTGATGTACAGTCATCATCCAAACTTTCCCACTCTAATGTCACCCATCCACATCTCTCATGGATGCACTCTTTTGCAGATGTGATCATGTCATGGGTTTGATAGTTGAAAGATTGTCATGTTTACTCTTTATGTGATTGATGTCAAGCAAGTTTGAATGATGATGATGATGATGATGATGATGATGATAATGATGA
>JACCDI010106503.1_pt1 | contig 12001 bp, 9 predicted proteins | sample 7442791 | NCBI WGS metagenome assembly JACCDI01 (sample SAMN15323434, study PRJNA562643) | freshwater metagenome | isolation source: river surface water | place: USA:Blue River Watershed | collected 2017-08-15
CACTACCGCCAGGAGTATTAATATCAGGCGAAATAAAGTCTGTGTGGGAAACCCTAGACCCATCAGGGAATGTAACTGAGAAGTTACCTTTGGCTAAGGTGAAGCCCGTAGACGTATCCGTCAAACGTAAGACCCTACTTGAAGTCTTTTCGTTTACAATAAATTGGGCTGAAAAATTTATAGCCATATTGAGCCTAGGATAATTTGTTCAAATATACAATAAATAACTTTGCTATGAAAAAAGAAAAGCGCCACAATATGCAGCGCTCTCTTTGTAACCGAAACCAAACAACCTATCCTGTAATCGGACTACCCTAGTCGGGTCTTGATGGCATTTAGCTCATCTGGGTTGTTTTCTTGTAAATAATCGGTTAATTCTTTAATATAGTTCTTATTTGGACCTTTTTTGTACTTAAGGATTTCCTTCTTAGTCTCCGCCCATTCAAAGGTTTGGCTATTAAGGTTATTATTGATAATTCCCTTCTTGATTGCTTCCTTAATTAATGATTCGTATTCTAAGCTTGCACGCTCAGCAACTTCCATAAACTCTTCTGGGTTGTCACCAGCGTAGTCTTCTAGAGCGTTTCTGATTTCTTCAGTTGATTCTCCGTCAATACCAAGTGCCATAGCAACTTCTTTTGCCTTCAAATCATCCATATCTAACGCCATATTAACCGCTTTAACGATTAATTTACGTAAGCTTCTCTCTGTTTTAGCTTCTTTCTGAGCGTCAACACGATAAAACTCAGCTTCAATCTCTGGGTTTCTATCTGGATTAGACTCGTTTGCGTTACACAACTCTACGTATTGGTAGATTTTTTGATGCACTGGGTTATTTCCATTAAGGAATAGATAGCCCATATTAGATGCATTAAAGATAATGTTGATAAACGTAGGGTTTCCCTCTAGGTCAGTACGCTCAATCGCTGCAATAGGGACGAATTCGCCTGTGCCTTTATCATATATCGTGTCTGTGGCTCTAATCTGTAATGCAGACGGCATTAAGAATTTTCCTGGATTATCAGGGTCAGGACGCACATTAATTACGCGGTAAATAGCTCTTTCGTCTGGTTTGAGCTTTCTAATCATCTTCTCTGATAGAAGATTAAAATCTGATGCTTTCATTTTATTATTGTTTGGTTTTATAATTTACTCCTTCAAAGGTAGCTCCTTTGGATAAATTATCCAAGCACCATAAAGGTTGAAGGTTTGTGTAATGATTTAGCGAAATGATATCTTCCTCGCAAGTTGCTGACGCTAAAGGTTTGATATGGTCGATGTGTATTTCGCCAGCAACAAATGCTTCCCAGGTCATGCCGTCTTTAAATTGAGATACTATATGGTCGCGAACTGTCTCCCAGTCGGCGCCAATGATTTGGTTGGTGCGACGAGCCTTGTTTTGTTTGAGTCTAGTGAATCCGCCTCTTATAACTACGCGTATTCTTTCTTTAAATATGCGAAGAGGGTCGGAATTAATTAATTCCATTTTTTGAGCACTTAATCTTTTGGCGTGCCTTTTGTGATACTCCCTATTTTTAGCTTTTACTTTTTCCAGATTATTTTCTCTGTATTCCCGACTTTTCTGATTCTTAATTTTTTTATTGGCTAAATGATACTCTTTTCTCTTGGCTAATATTTCTTCTTTTTTACGAAGATAGTATTCTTTTTTCTGAGCAAGCTTTTTAGCCTTGTGTTCTTCATAGGAACGCTTATCAGATTCTTTCTTTTTTTCTGGATTATCAATAAAGTATTGCTTAATCCTTTTACTTGTACACACTTTACAAGACGAGCGGCGACCATCTGTCTTGTTATTTTTTTCAACTGCAAATTCTGGTAGCGGCTTTTCTTCTCCGCACATTGTACATTTTTTCATATCGTTTATTGTTTGGTGCAACAAAGATATGGAGAAAAAATATTAGGAACAAGAAAAATTTAAACAAAAAAGGGAAGAATCTCTTCCTCCCTTTTAAGCTAAACATTCAGTGAAATTATACTGTGTATTTCACAAAGTGCTCATTTCCAACGGTTTCTAAGCCTTCGATAGAGCTGTACACGATATCAAGTGTATCAGTATCTGAAGTTGGAGTAGGGGCAAGGCCGCCTAGCATTTTTTCTCTAAATCGACTGTTAACGCCATCTGGCATTTCCAAGTAACGCATCATCATACGGTCTACTTGTCCACCACCTTGCTCAACCTTAATCTTTCCAGCAGGAACTAAGTAAGCCTCCTTAGAGAATACTGTAGCACCACCTACTGAAGTAACTTGTGGGTGAGATAAAGCGTTTAAGCGCTTCTTGTGGAATGTACGTCCGAATGCAGAGATAGAGTTAACGCCTAAAGCGATAGCTACATCTTTCTTACCACCGAATGAAGCATAGTTGATTGCTCCGTTAACGAATTGAGTAGCAGATGTGATGCTTGTATCAAAAGCGTTATCGAAATCAGCACCAGCCCATAATAAATACTCAGAAGGGCAACGGTTAGCATCCATCAAACGAGATAATGCAGATAAGTCAGCTAAAGAAACTGCATTACCAGTACCTGTAGAAGAAGAAATACCTCCAGCGTTAACAATAGTATCGCGTAAACCACGAGTTGTATTGATAGCGTTTCCATCAGCATCTGTTAAACCTGCAGACTCACGTCCGAACAAGATAGCATAAAGGATATCCATACGGTGCTTCAAATATGCATCGTGCTGTTGCTTTAAGAAGTAGTAAGGCTTTCCTTTGAACTCAACCTCAATCTTAGAACCGTAAGCGATATCTGTGATAGAAGTTTTAGTTTTGAAAATCTGCAACTTGTTAGAACGCTTAATCAAGTCAGACTTACGCATTTGGTTAGAACCAGTTCCTTCCGCGTATGCGTTAGACATGAATGATAACTTAGAACCAGTTGTTACAGCAGGAATTGCATCTGCAGAGTTAACTGGCTTAACAGTGATTACGAAGTCTGTAGCAGAAGAAATAGCTGATACATAACCTACAACACCATTAGCAAACAAAATCAATTCACCTTTTACTGGCTTAACAGAAGTTGCGCCAACGCAAGTGATGTCTACAGCAGCACCAGCTGAACCCGCAGAAGTACCTGGAGTCTTAGCTGTAGCAGTTGCATACAAGAAGTTGTTTTGTACTGTGAAGTATTCAGTCTGTGCAGTAGCCTTAGCTTTACCTGTCCAGTCTAATACGTCTAACATAGACGCTTCCTCATCATAGATGTCTAATACGTCCTTTAAAATTTCACGTTGCTCTAACGTGTTTGTGAATGATACAGTCGACAAGAATGTTCTGTCGATGTTACCTGCTGCAATAGCCATTTTTTCTAAAGTTTAATTGTTAATTACCTTTTACTAACAACCATACCTCTTAAGAATCCTACTGGGTCATCAGATGGTCTTTCTATTTCACCTGTACTGATAACCTCTTTAGAACTAGTAGTCGGGGTTGCATTTTTTAATTCTGCTTCCATCGACTTACGCCCTAAAGACTTGCCGTGTTTAATTAACTCGCTTATAAATTGTGTCGGATTCTCTGCGAATGCGACTACCTTAGTCCACTTATCCCAATCAACACTTCCGTCCTTAGCGAAAGTTGACAAAAATTTAGAAGAGTCAGCTGCGTAATCAACCACCTTATTAGTATCCGCAAACTGGTAGTTAATACCTTCTCCGTTCGCTTCCAACTTGATTAAGTTGTTTTTTACTACACCAGACACTCCTTGTTCAATAATTTTTCTGCTCTGCGCAGCTTGAGCCTCCATTTCCTCTTTAGAGATTTGCGGAGTCTCGTCTTGTTGCTTTTGAATCGATTGAACAAACTGGGTTTGCTCTTGTTTCAGTGAGTTACGTAACTTGCTTGCATCTCGCTTTAACAGCGCGTTACCTACCTCAATGTCGTCTTCGTCATACGCATCAAGATTGTACTTCTCAAGTTCTTTTTCAAAAAGTCTTGTTCTTGCCTTTTCACTTAAATCAGCATTCTCTTTGTCAAAATGAAGACGCAAAACGTCAACATCATCCATAGAGTCGTAATCTACGTTAGTGGCTTCAAGATAGGGCTGTAAAGTACCATACATCTCGTAGTACTCAACGGCTTTTTTAATGAAGTCGTCCTTGAATTTATATTCTACAGGTTCAGCCTTTGAAGAATCCGCGTCTGCCTCTTGAGAATCAGAATTATCATCTGTTTCGTCCTCTTGAGTGTCTACGTCATCCTCTTGACTACCCTCTGTATCCTCATTACTGGGCTCATCGTCTTGAGTCCCATTATCTTCAATAGAATCATCAGTTCCTTCAGCTTCAGCACCATCATCTGTGCCAGCGTCTTCATCGGAAGTCCCTGATGTTCCTGTTGTATCATCAATCTGTTCGTCTTTAGACAACAATTCGTCTAAGTTAATCGGCTCTGCCATATTATATTATTGTTTGGTTACGCAAATGTATAAACTATTCAGCTTTCTTTCCAAGCTCTTTTTCGCTCTTCTTAATCTGAGCAATGTATTCGCGGCTATCCGCCTCTATTTTAGCTGTATTAATCTTGCCTTCAATTTTACCTTGCTCAATTGTTGCCTCGTTTTGCAACTTCATAGCTAATAACTCGGCGTCACGCTGTGCTTGTCTATCTATAACCTGCATTTTAACAGCAGCTTCAACTTGCAAAGTTTGCTGCTTAGCTTGTTCAGCCGCCATAGCAGATTGCTGTTGAATCTGTCCATTCATCTGTTGCATTTCAAGCGCTTTCTGCTGCTTCTCCTCCTCGTTCTTCTTGATTTTGTATCCAAGTAGCAACTCTGCATACTTCAAATTGTCAAGATTCTCTACCATCATAGCATCAGCTAAGGTAATCTGTCCAGTTTGGATAGCTTGCTCAATTCTACGTGCTAACTTCTCTCTTTCAAACTCAGTTGGCTTTTGGCTAACAATAAGCCCGCACTCATAAGCTGAAACTTCTGGGTCAATCTTAAAGAATTGTACAGTTGAGCTACCTAACGCACGAACATATCCATTAATTGAGCCATTAATAGCGGAATCTTGGATACGAAGTGTTAAATCGTAGCATAAACGCTCAATTAAGTCACGCTCTGCACGCTTAATGTAGTCTAGTGAGTTATTGGTAGATTCAGATGCTAACTTAGCAACACCATTAAGTGTACGTGGGTCAGGAGTAGAGCCATCAGTAATTTCATTGAATCCAAGAATATCACGCAACAAGTCAATGTTCTGCTTGATGATATTGAAGTATTGAGTTGCCTCGTTACCAATACCATTGTCTAGCTCCTCAATTGGCTTATAGTTGCTAGCTGTGCCATCATCTGATAGGCGACGATAAACCAAGTTACCTGTCTGATTGTATAAGTCAATGATTTCCATTGGCTTAAGAGCTTTGCCTCCTCTACCGATAGGTACGTTTTCTAATGCACCTAGCTCAATCATAATACCACGAGGACGCGCGCGCAACATTACGTTTTGCAACTTATACCAAGCGATTTGAATCTGGTCAGCAATTGTCTTCATCTGGTCGCCCATTGAATACGTAGACATCTGATAGATATCTGGAGCAGCAATATGGAAGCTTAGGCTAGTGTCTGTCAAAGAAGACTTCGCGCGCTTCATATTAGTAGCTAACTTGCAATCAAAGAATACATCTGAGCCAACTACCCACTTACCTTGGTAAACAACCTTGTAATCCGTTTTAGAATACTTCTTGTCCTTGCGGTTTGATTTAATCTTGGAAGCTCTACCTACAACAACGTTACCTTTAGAGTTAACACGCTCTTCTAAGATGATGCTATTGTATGAATAGAATTCAAGCTCCAATACTCTAACGCGGAATCCGTCATACGTTCTATTGTATGTAGAGTTTAAGTCGCGCATAGAAGACGGAGTCATCACCTTGTTGACATACTTCTCTGCAATCATAGCATATTGCTCTTCAGTAATCTGGTCTCCAGCAATCTGCTTTAAATCAGCAATAGTCATCTCAGTAACCTCGCCAACGTATTGGATATCCTTAAAATAAGGGTCTGTCGTATAAGACATAACCATATTAGTAGGATTTACTCTGCGAATCTTGATATTGCCTTGTGCATCAAAGTATTCTTTGTATCCACCAATACCGTAATCGTGAAGGTCTTCGATGACCTTAGTACGCTCGTTCTCGAATTTATTTAGATTCATTACAAGCTGTAACGCTTGCTCCATCTCTACAGCCATTCTATGCTTATATGAATAATTCATATACATATCAAGCTCAGTAAGGTTTGCTGCGTCTACATCTGGTGCAGGAACAACATCCTTATCAATACCCTGCTTCGCAAATTCATCTCTTAAGACAATCTTTGCTGCATTGTCTGCATAAAATTGGTTCTTGTCGTCTTGTGCCACTGGGTCAATAGCATCTATTGAGATATTGTAGTCTGCTTTTAATAATGTAGCTAAAGCAATGCGACGAAATTTCGGGATAATTGGTAACACATCCCAGTTAATGTTAATCCAAGACTGGTCGTCATTGGCTACATCACGAGGGTTTAAGAGCTTCTTGTAACGGCTGATAGATTGTTTGCCGTGCATATACAGCTTAATCTCGTGGTACTTATCTCTGCCGTTGTATAATTGGCTAGGATAGTAAGCAGAATAATCAGTCCAAGCTGCCTTTAAGTATTGTGCAATCCACTTCTTATCCTTCTTTTCTGGGTCAATCGTATGCGATGGAAACCCGTTCGTCATTTCAATGTTGTCGCTCATAATTAAAATAGGAATATCTCCCTTACGTCGTATATATTTTGTTTTTGTTCAATCTTTTGAGCAAATTTAGATTTGCTCGCGGCAATTAATGTATAACCACTCGCCATCGCGGCGTCAAATTTAGTAGTCTTATTAATGTCAAAATGCAACCAATCGTCCAACAAATTCTTGAAGACAACCTTGTGGATATTCTCTTCAATATAGGTTTCGGTTTGCTCGGCTATCTGCTGATGCATTTTGACAGACGCGGAGACACCGAACTTTGTTGAGCCAGGCATTTTCATTAAAAACTTATCGTAACCTCTGTATTCGAAGTATTTAATTAAGCCTACCTTATTATCCTCCGACAATAGCTCGCATCCAAAGAAATGCGCCAACTTAATCATATCTTCGTAGAATATCTCTGCCTTATCAGGTCTATTGAGGTATTCTACTAAAAAGGTTTCGCTAAGCTCATCTAGTGCATCAAACTTTCGATACACATAAGCCGCGCCGTCTGAACGTTCTTTACTAACCGTAATATTATGGTCAAACGGGTCGCATCCAATAGCAAATTTACCAGTGTTCTTCGGTACCTTCTTAGTTCCGTAGTTCTCCACTTGATTATAGAAACCTGCATCTGTAGGATTCACCTTCGAATGTACCAAGAATTTTCCATTAGAGCTAGTCTTAAATAGAACCCTTGTGTCGCGTTCTCCGTTTTCCCATACAAATTCCCCACGCAAATATAATTCTTTTTCATTTACCCACGTTATCGATTCTATCTGTCTATTGATTTTCATTGCATCATATAAACAGGTATCAGCTTCACTAAAGAATGCCTCCTCGATAGTAAATGGATTCTTTCTAATAAAGGAAGCTAGCGCACGAGGGTCAACCTCTAATGCCGCTCTTTCTGCTAGGTAGAACTTCTTTGCTTTCTCTTCGTCAGCGTAACCATATTTATCGTAGAATAGAGTTCTGTAGGCAGGCATGAAGTATTGATATAAGCCAGACATTGTTCTTCCGTTGGCGTTCTTGTGATTTTGGTCAGAGGCTTTCCATAGCTGTTTGAACGATGAGCCACCATCCTCCATCTCCTCAACCGTAGTTGTGTAGAGAGCCTTTCCAATAATGTTTTCTTCCTGCTGTAAACAGAACTGGACAACTTGATGTCTATCATATACGTCAACGTTTTTAGTCTTGCCAGCCTCGTCTGCTAGGTATCTATGGATTTTCATACCATCATACGCAAACTTGTCGGACGATTTAAAGGTAATAGTGGATTCTAGTTCAACCTTTTCTGCAAAGGAGTCCTCTATAGCCCCACGTTTGTTTGTCTTAAAAAATCTAAGCTCGCCCTTGGGTGTCATACCCTTTTCCGTATCGTAAATCGGAACAAAGAAATCGGGTAGGTACTTAAATGGCATTACAATTCCCTTCGCAAATACGTTATCTTTTGCATCGTCAAATGTCTTCGATTGGATACCCGCATTCTTGTTCTTGCTTCTAGATGTTAACTCAAACAAGAAAGCTCCCGCACGCATAGTCTTGCCCTGACGACGCTTAGTCACCTCAATCATTCCTAGGCTATTAGGGTCTTGCATAACGTATTCAAGGAAGTAGAAGAACTCCATATCCGTAATACGAAAGTCAGGATAACCTACGTCAATCTTCCAATGCACTAAATAGAAGTAATGAAGCCCAGTCACATAGGTAGGCTTGCCATTATTGTAGAACCAGAATCCGTTTAAGCGTCTGTCCCACTCCTGATTGCGGTATTCCTGAAGTTCAGGATTGTAATATTCAGGATTGGTGCGCTGTGTAGCTAACTCCTTCTTACGCTTTAGCTCGTAATCCTTTGGTGGTTCAGGTCTTTCCCAGTATTGATTATGGGCTCTAGATGAACGAGATAAGATATCCCTGCGCTCATATTGGTTGGTTATGATGTTATAAACCATACCAACAGGTGGACGCCAGGTAGATATACCCATTATCACATACTCCTTGCTTCCTTTGTGCTTTCTATACATATTACATATTAGCTATTGACTCAGGAGAAATCTTAAGTATCTCCGCTTTCTTATCTTTATTGTCGCCAAAGAGCTTGTCTTCATAGGCTTCAATGCGTTTAATGATTGCGTCACATTCACCCATCAGCTTAGACTTAATCTCTAGTGCCTGCAGTTTATCCTTATCATTCCTAAAATCCTTAATAGGAGAGAATAATTCAGCTTGGTATTGCCATAATACGTCCTCATTTGCGGCTAGTATTGCCCAAACTTTGGACGATTGATGCCGCAGATAGGCATTGACATATATCAATGTATTATCGTCTGTTAAATTGAAGATATGCTCACTGTTCTTGGGTAGCCCTGCCATCTCAGCACACTCTTTCTTGCGTTCATTAATGTCAGGAATCTTCAATCGCATAGGAGATTTCTGGTCGTATAGCAAAGCTATGTATTTAATTAACGGGATACTAGACTTAGATACCTTACCAAAGATTGCGATAACGTCTGGATGCTTCTCCATGTTATCCTCTGCTATAGGTATAGCTAGGTTATCAAATTCTTTTTGCGAAAATATTGCCATAATAGTTTGGTTTGCGGCGGCGGGCGGCGCGTCCGTCTTTTGTTTTCATATTAACGTACCCCTAAATCCCCTAAAGGGGACTTGGCATCTAGCGAAGATTTCATCTTCACTCTTCCTAGCGTTACTGCTACCACATTATCTTTTTTAAATTAGTCGCACTAGTATTATTAATTCAAGTATTATTTATTTCTAGTATTATATATCAAAGTAGGTTTTCTGACTGTCAGAAATCCCACTTTCAGTCAGTTTTATTTAAACGCAGATTTTATGGTAAAAAGTGCATTTAAACGCAATGGACTGAAAGTAGGAAATCCTACTATCAGGTACACTACTTTTTTGTACCTAAAATGTACTCCTGTTGCACCGTATAGTATTCTTTACCCTCTACAGTGTTGACAAAGTTGGAGTTTTTCTCCAGTATCACGACATCATTTTGCGTCGCATCTAACGCATTAACACCTACTAGCGGCTTACCTATATGCGCAAGCTTAGCATACTTAACAGATGGCGTCTTAGCAATACCTGTTACTAGACCAGATTGCGACATTGTTGCTTGAATCTTAACGCCATTGACTTCAACCTCGTTAAACGCCTCTTCAACAATCTTCTCACATAGAGTCCAGGAGCCAATAGGTATAATATTGCCAGCCCTAACAGCACAAAAAATCCAATAATAAGGTACTTTATAATAGTTGCCGTGGATACAGTTCGTTTCATCAGAGGTAGTTAAGTAATGAAAGTAAATAATGTCTCCTACTTCAACATCCTTCTCTATCTCCTGTCCTGTTGTCGCATATACTTTTCCCTCGGGGACGGCTATTACGCGACCATAGATACGTGCATACTGTGTAGGATTAAATTCTGGGTCTATGTTAATAGTCAATGACCCGTAAGTATAGGTGTCTTCTAGGGCGGAACCTACCTCCACAATGACTGTGTTAACGGGTGCCTGCCTAATATCGTATTTAAGCATTTGTTTATTGTTTGGTTGTACGCAAAGTTAGGTAGTTAGGAGCATAGTAGCAACAGTTAGATATTCACCTAAATACATTCACGTTTTATTCACGCTTTTTTCACGTTAATTGTTTGGCTATTTACTACCCTATGCTTCGTCGGCGGATTTGACGTATGGGCAGTTTTTGTGCTATAGCGTAGGATTAGAGATAGCGGGTTATATATACAATCTAGGGGGTGGTATATCGAAAGCGTAAACGCCTTACCTGAATGGGGTGGGGTGCTATTTCCCATTTGGAAAACCAAAATTAGCCCCTGCATTGCTATGTTACCACGTTTACAATTCCCAAATAAGCCACGATATTACATTAACCTGCACAATCATACCACACTGCCACATATCTCACGCCACAAGCGAAGGAATGAGGCGAAACGTGGGGAAGGGAAACGGGGAAGCGGGCGTTTATTGGTAGTAACTTCCCTGTCCCCACATACTCCGCCCAAAACTTAAACCACTCAATAAAATATTTCTATGAAACATTTGTTTAATACATAAATAATAACTAGATTCGCCCATTCACAAAACAATAAACAAATGAAAAATTTACTTAACTCATTGATTATCAGGAACAACCTGAAAGAATTAGGCTTATTTCTAAGCGTTCTATTCTATCACTTTCTAATTTCCCTGCCCTTAATTCTGGCTATGTACTGCATCCAAAACGATTTCTTTCTTGGCGGTATTTACTGCGGGATTGTCTTCATTTTTGCGGTATTAATCAAATGGGCAAAGTCTTAATTATTCAACTCAAAACAAATCAAACAATGAAAAAATTTACCACGATCCAAAATCCACGTCAGCAGGCTCAAAACGCCGGATTTATCACATTATTTGCAGGTTTGGCCGTTATGGTTTTATCTATGTGGCAAGCTAACCAAGCGAAGATAGTAGAGGATTACGCCCTGCGGGACAATTTCCTTTGTGTATTCGTTTGGTCTAGCGTCATTATGCTATTTTCTTTCTTGACTATCTACACTAATAGAGCTAAATAATTATTCAACATAAACAACAAAAAAATGAACACTTTTAGAGATTATTACGAGACATTAACACCTAGCGAGCGGGAAGCCTTCGACCTTGCATATAATTCACTAGGCAGAAGGGCTAATTTCGATTGGAATAGACACGCAGAATCATTTGAGGATTTCATAGACAGGTCTTTTGTGTGGGCAGACACGCCACAAGGTCACGACTTTTGGCAAGGCATAGGACGCGAAGGCAGAGTAAGACATACCGCAAAGGATAGCAGGCAAGTACGTTTATACGTAGAGAATGAACCCGAAGGACATAGAACCACGATAGCGTATAAAGACGCTAAGGCAATTTTTCACCCGTTTTACGATATTGATGGCGAGCCTAGATATATCAACCAACAGACACTAGAAAGAACGGACTATTTTTGCCCTCACGTAAACGACAGAAATGGCAAAACTACAATAGCTTTGCGGAGAGACAGATACCAAGTAATAAGATGCGGAGAGGGACTTTATGGCTCAAGAAGTGCGAGAGACTTTGTATGTATATGGGATGCAAATTATGCGGAAGAATCTACACTAATCCCAGTGCCTAGTAATTCAATTCAGGACAGAGAATACAGAGACAGGCCAACAGATAGGCTATATTTTAAGGATGCGGAAACGGCGTTATTTTGTGGCTTCTATGTGGC
>JACCDI011310396.1_pt1 | contig 11999 bp, 11 predicted proteins | sample 7442791 | NCBI WGS metagenome assembly JACCDI01 (sample SAMN15323434, study PRJNA562643) | freshwater metagenome | isolation source: river surface water | place: USA:Blue River Watershed | collected 2017-08-15
TAAGTTTTATTATAAGTTAGATGTCTGAAGGAAATAAGCCAAAAATAAAAATAGCACTAATTACAGCTGATTTGAGTTCTGGCGGAGCTGAAAGAGTTATATCAACCTTGGCCAATGAGTTTTCAAAAAATGATAATATTGAAGTACATTTGATTTGTTTGATTCAAGGTAATTCGTTTTATGAGCTAGACGCAAGAGTGATTATACATAAACCGAATTTTAATTATAGAGAATATAGAAAAATCTATGCATATATAAAGACTATCTTCTATTTGAGTAACAAAATTAAATCTATTGAACCTAAAAGTTACTTGAGTTTTGGAGGGCGTTATAATGCTATGTGTATATTGTCTGGATTAGGTCTAAAAAGTAAAGTATTTATTTCCGATAGAAGCAGACCAGGAATTAGCTATGGAAAGTTGCAAGACTACTTAAACAAATTGTTATATCCTCATGTGGATGGTATTATTTCTCAAACTAGTCAATCAAAAGAGTTTCATCTGAGCCAATTTAACCATAAAAATATTCGTGTAATTGGAAATCCCATTCCGATTTTAAAGGAGGATTACATTTCTAAAAGAAATGTAATCCTGAATGTTGGGAGATTTATTCCATCTAAAAACCAAGCACTATTGATTAAAATTTTTGAAGAAATTAATCCAATAGATTGGGAATTATGGTTTATCGGAGAGGGAGAATTAATTGATAAATGTAAAGAACAAGCAAAAAGTACAACAGTTGCTGAAAAGATAGTATTCTGGGGCAATCAGTCTAATGTTTCAATATTTTATAATCAAAGTAAGATATTTGCATTTACTTCAACATCTGAAGGCTTTCCAAATGCTCTTGGAGAAGCAATGGGATGTGGTTTAGCATGTATAAGTTTTGATTGTGTTGCAGGGCCTGCAGATATAATCGAAGATGGATTTAATGGGTATTTAATTGAAAACATGAATATTTCTAAATATTCGGAGAAATTAAGTAAATTAATTTATGATGAAAAAATAAGAGAGGAGTTCAATTTATCTAGTTCAAAAATAACTGAAAAATTTTCGAAAGAGATAATTGTATCAGATTATTTCAATTTTATAATTGAATAGAAATGAAGAGTAAAATCCTTTTTAATGCTTCAACAAATGTAGTTGGAGGAGGAACAAAAAACGCTGCTTTTTTCATAAAAAAATCTATTGCTCTTTTAAATTATGAATGGTATTATGCTATATCACCCCAGGTATTGGAAATTCTAAATTCTTGGGCTGTTGAAATACCAAAGGATAAATTAATTATATTTGATATATCTCCAGCGCGTTCCTCAAAATCCAGACAAACCCTGTTGGATTTTGTTTCAAAGAATCTTATTGAACTTGTTTACACTATGGCTGGCCCTGCATATGTCAAATTTCAATGTAAACATGTGCAAGGTATAAGTAATCCTTACATTACACATGCTGATTGGTCTGCTTTTAAATTAAAGGGTAATTTACTATCAATAGCCAAGTATTATGTCTATGTAATAATTCAGTTTTTCTATTCAAAGAATGCCGACTATTTTGTATTTCAGACTGAATTTTCAAAAAAATCCTTCCAACGAAGATCCAAAATAGCAAGTAATCGACTTTTTGTTGTCCACAATGCTTTTGACTCCTCAATAAAGGACTTTTTTATTAATGAAAGTGGCTTCGGTAAACTACAAGGTAAAAGTGAAATCAGGATTTTTTGCCCTGGGGCAGCTTACATACATAAAGGATTTCAGTTCATACCTCCAATAATTAGTGAATTGAAGAAAATTACGAACGGAGAATTTAAATTTGTATTAACATTACCAACCAATTCCAAAATATGGCTAGAGATCCATAAACAATTGGAAGATTTGAAATTGGTTCAATCAGTAGAGAACATCGGACCCTTTAATTATGCTAATATTAAAACATTGTTAGCAGATTCGGATATTGTTTTTGTTCCAAGCTTATTAGAAACATTTTCTGCAAGTTATCTCGAAGCAATGTGCGCTCGAAAGAAATTAGTCGTGGCAGATAGACAATATGCAATGGAAGTATGCGGTGATTATGCAGTTTACGTTGATCCAATGGATTCTAAAAGGACAGCACAAACATTTAAAAAATTGTTCACAGATTATAAGATATCTGTTGAAGAAAAATTTTTTGGAGATGCGATTTTGAAACACTATGGTAGTCAGGATGAACGCTTTGAGAAGCTAGTTGCATTAATGTCAAATATTTTAACGCAGTAAAATGAAAGTTCTATTTCTCATGTTTTCATTTCCTGATATGAATAAATCATTCAACATGTACACGACTTTAGTGGAAGAATTTGTAAAGGACGGACATGAAGTCACTGTGGTAGCACCAGGAAGTGATTGGACAGGAATTTATTTTGAAAATAAAATTCCAATCCTACGGGTAAAATCATTACCGATTAAAAATGTACCTAACTATTTAAAAGGAATATCTAATTTACTTTTGCCTTTTCAATTTGGAAGAGCCATTAATAAATTTTACAAAGGAAAATCTTTTGATTTAATAATCACTCCTACTCCCCCAATTACCTTGGTAGATTTAGCATCAAAAATAAAAAGAAAATACAAATCCAAATTTTATTTAATATTAAGAGATATATTTCCTCAAAATGCAGTGGATTTAGTTTTTATAGAGGAGGATGGACTTTTACATAAATATTTCAAGAGAAAAGAGAAAAAATTGTATCAGGAGGCGGATTTTATTGGTTGTATGTCCCAAGGGAATATAGATTTTGTTTTAAAAAATAATCCAGAAGTCTCTATTTCCAAATTTCATGAGTTAAAGAATTTTCAAAAGCAATATTTGGGATTTGGTTTTAATAAAGAACAATTGAAAATCAAATACGGATTGGAGAACAAATTTGTAGTTGTATTTGGCGGTAATATGGGAAAGCCACAACAGTTAGAAAATGTCTTAGCTCTTGCAGATTCGGTATCCAGTTATAGGGAAATTCTGTTTTTGTTACTTGGTGAAGGGGTGGAGATGAATAAATTGGAGAAAGAAATTAATCGAATAGGATTAGAAAATATTAAAATACAGAGAACCATTCCAAAACAAGAGTACCAAGATTTAATAAGCGTATGTAACGTTGGCTTGATAAGTTTAAATGAAAAATTTACTATTCCAAATATACCTAGCAAAGCTTTGGATTATTTTAATGTTGGAATTCCAGTGCTAGCTAGTTTAGACAGTGTTACTGATTTTGGCAAGATATTGGAGAAAGAAGAATGTGGTTTATGGTCACTTGCTGGAGATATATTACAATTGAAAAATAACTTAATAAAATTGTATACAAGTAAAGACTTCACTGAACAATTGGGTAATAATGGTAAAAGATACTTTATTCATAATCTTTTACCAGAAAACGCGTATCACACAATTATGCAAGCAATATCTGAAGATGTCTATTAAAGCAACAATTATAAATCATTTAAAGAACATTCCAGGTTGGAAAACGAATCGCAAGATATTGGTTTTTTCTGTTGACGATTTTGGAAATGTTCGTTTGGACTCAAAGCAAGCGCGTGAGAACTTATCTAACGCTGGGTTGAAAATTCGTACAAAATTTGATCAATATGACTCTTTAGAATCTAGGCATGATTTGGAAGCACTTTTTGATGTCTTAACTTCTGTCAAGGACAAATACAATTCACACGCAGTTCTCACACCGTTTGCAGTTCCCTGTAATCTAGATTTTGAGGCAATTATTGAAAATAACTATTCAAAGATTGAAATTGAAGCACTTCCAATCACCTATACTAAATTGGCAAATTATTATCCTTCAATATATACCGGAACTTGGGAATTATGGAAACACGGAATCAATGAAAAAATCCTTTTACCACAATTTCATGGAAGGGAACATTTTAATTTCAAAACAATAGTTAAAAGATTAAATTCAAATGATAAAGAATTAAAGATCGCAATAAAAAATAGGAGTTTAGCTGGTTTAACATTAATGCCCAATGAAACGCCATTTACAATTGCATTCGGGTTCAATGAGTTTAATGAGAACTCATTCCTTGAAACTGTAATTGCTGATGGTTTAGATAAATTTGAGGAGGTATTCGGTTACAGAGCAACTTCTTTTATGCCACCTTCAGCAACAATGAGCACTTGTCATCATAAACTACTATCCACATGTGGGATTAAAACCATTGATACATATGCATATAAAAATTATTCATATAGCGAGTTTGAATCAAGCAAGGAGTTTAGGTGGCTAGGTAAGAAAGTTGAAGATTTAAACATGGCATTTGTTGTAAGAAACGCTGTTTTTGAACCAACCCAGGAAAATAATGCATTAGAGAAATGCAAATCTATGATCGATGCTGCATTTAATATGAATAAACCCGCTATTGTAAGTTCACATAGAATAAATTATGTTGGTTTTATAGATGAGTCAATTAGGAATAATTCTTTATTAGAACTTAAAAAATTATTAAAGTGGGTAGTAAATAAATATCCTGATGTTGAATTTATGGGAATGGATAGTTTGCAAAAGTCAATACTAAAGTAAAATGCAATATCTAATTTACAAATATGATAAAAACAGAATAGTTGAAAGTCAAGTGCTTGATTTAGAAACAATAACTTGGAAACCATCATTTAGAAATATTTACCACAATAGGCTACCAAAAAAATATATCTTATGGTGGTTTTTTCATTATTTAAGTGTATTTGAGAACAATCAATTTGAAATTCTTTTCTTTTATAATCAAGGTGAGTTAGCCCATTTTTTCTGCATTGTTCCAAAATATTACCGCTGGTCCTTTATGAAAAAAAAGGATGTTCAATTAACCTATGTAGTAACAGAGAAGAATTATCAAGGAAAGGGCATCGCCTTCAAATGTATATCTAACTCATTAATAAAACGTAAAGTTATAGGTGATATATGGTATGTTACAGATTCGGAAAATATAGCTTCTCAAAAGTTAGCCGAAAAACTTGGTTTCAAGTTGCAAGGAACAGGAATAAGAAAATCATATTTGTTTGGTTTAATTAAAATTTTATCACTTAAAAAACTGTCATGAGATTAATTTATTTTATATATTATTTAAAAGTTTTAGATTGGAAAAAACTAAATCAATTTCAGTCTTATTTGAAGTCCGAAAAGGGAATCAGTATTATTAATCAATGGTTATTTATTATTATCAACTCATTGAAATATAATATTTCAATCTTAGAATATTATCAATTCCGTTTTTTTGAAAAAAATCATAAAGAGAAGCTTAAATGGGCTGGCACAGGGTTCATGTATGAGTACCAAAAAATTATGAATCCAATTGATAAAAGGGATATTTTAGATGACAAAAGAAAATTTTATAATTCCTACAGAGAGTTTTTTGTTAATCAAGTTTATACATTGAAGCATTTAGAAAACAACTCAAATTTATCAAATGAATTATTGAGGTATAAAAAAATTGTGTTTAAGCAATCAGATGGTAAATGTGGTACTTCTGTAAAAATTATAAATAGTGGTGATATTAAACCTCGAGAATTGGTCAACTTTATGAGGTTAAATCAGTATGATATGGTTGAATCATATATTGAACAACATGAAGAAATGAACTTATTGTCTCCTACAGCTGTAAATACAGTTAGAATATTTACAGAGTTAACAGATGATAATAAAGTACGTATTTTAGGTTGTCGCCAAAGAATATCAATTAATTCGCATATTGATAATATGGCAGCTGGTAATATTGCTGCACCAATTGATGAAAAAACGGGAAGAATATGCGGACCAGGTGTTTATAGCGACATAACATTAAAGCCTGAGACAATTCACCCAATTACTAAAGTAAATATTGTAGGGTTTCAAATTCCTTATTGGGAAGATTGTATAAATTTGGCCATAAATGGTGCAATGAAACATCCTCAAAATAAATCAGTTGGTTGGGACATTGTTGTTACACCAAATGGTCCAGGACTAATCGAGGGCAATCATGATTGGTGTAAATTGGTATGGCAATTACCTGTTAATCAAGGTTTGAAGCATCTATTAAGTTTAAATTAAAGTAAATAAAAAATATTTTTATATGAATATATTAATAACTGGTATCGGAGGTCCTACACCAAGATCCATTGCTCACAGAATTAGGGAAATTTATCCTAGTGCAAAATTGATTGGTGCAGATGTGAATCATAAGGCACTTGGGTTTTACTTAAATAATTTAGTTGATATTAGAGTAAGTGTACCAAGGGCAACAGATGTAACTTATTGGGAAAGCATTGAAAAAATTATACACGATTATTCAATTGATTTCGCCATTATTCAACCAGAAAGTGAGGTTAAAGAATGGGGTAATTATTTTAAAAAACATGAGAAATTCCCATGTCCTACGATTATTCCCCCGGTGGAGCATACTGATTCCCTTATGAATAAAGCACGCATGTCTGAGCTTTTAAAAGATACTCATTATATTCCAAAAACTGTTACACTGCATCAATCCAATGCAGATTTCAGTATGGTTGAAATGAAAATAGGATTTCCGTGTTGGATTAGGGCATCTGTTGGTTCAGGAGGCTTGGGTTCATTGAAAATTAATTCATTAAGAGAACTAGAAGCATGGTTGTTTATTCATAAAGATGTTCCCGAATTTACAGTTAGCGAGTTTTTAACTGGACGACATTTAGCAAACCAAATGTTGTACATTGATGGTGAGTTAATTAAAAACGCTGGATTACATTGTGCAGAATATGTTATGGCCGACATTGCGCCATCAAAAGTTACGGGTAATACTTCATTTGGAATATTTATTAATGAAGAAAAATTGTTAGAATTTTGTGAGGAGGTAATGAAATTTATTTGTGATAGAACAGCAACAAAAGCACATGGTGTTTATAGTTTTGATTTAAAGGAAAACGAGAATGGCGAATTAAAGGTTACAGAGATTAACATTCGTCATATGGCTTATACAGGTATAATGGCTTTAGTTGGTTTCGATTTGGTTGGTGACACAATTAAATATCTCATAGGGCAAGAAGATACCATAGTAAGAGGAAGGCACGTATTTGATTCCGATTATATTTTCCTTCGTGATGTGGATGAAAGACCTATAGTTATGAAAGAACAGGACCTAATTAAAAAGCAAAATGGATAAAATCTGGCTTTCATCTCCACACATGGGTGGTGGGGAACAAAAATATGTAAATGAGGCATTTAATACCAATTGGGTGGCCCCATTAGGTCCCAATGTTACAGGCTTTGAAAATGATTTGTCATCATACGTTAAATCAAATGAGACGCAAAATTATTATACAGCAGCTTTGACATCAGGTACCGCAACATTGCATTTGGCTTTAATCATGTTGGATGTTACACCTAATGATGTGGTTTTGGTGCAGAGTTTTACTTTTTGCGGAACTACCAATCCTGTTGTCTATCAAGGTGCAAAAATTGCATTCGTAGATTCAGAACGCGATACTTGGAACATGGATCCTATCGCACTGAAAGAAGCCATTGATGCATTACTTGGACAAGGATATGGCATCCCCGGAAAAAAAGAACCCCAAGGGAATAAAGGGTATATCCGTGCCATCATGCCCGTTCATTTATACGGAATGCCAGCAAAAATGGACGAGTTAGAGGCGATATCAAAAGAATTGGGAATCCCAATAGTTGAAGATGCCGCAGAGGCATTGGGGTCTTCGTACAACGGAAAAATGTGCGGTACCTTTGGTGTTATCTCGGCCTTGAGTTTCAACGGAAACAAAATCATCACGACATCTGGGGGTGGAGCATTGGTTTCGAGCAATAATGATTACGTTGAAAAAGCGCGTTTCCTAAGCACGCAAGCGCGTGATAATGCGCCACATTACCAACATTCGCAAATTGGATATAATTACCGCATGAGTAATATCGTTGCGGGAATTGGTCGCGGCCAAATGGAAGTTTTGGACTTGCGCGTGTCTCAGCGAAGGGCTAGTAACAAACGATACCGAGACTATTTTAGCAAAATTGAAGGTGTAGAACTTCAATCTGAACCGAATACAGATTATTTCTCTAATTTTTGGTTAACGGCGGTAATCATTGACCCGGCTAAAACAGGTGGTATCGATCGCGAATTCGTTCGATTGGAAATGGAAAAAGAGAATATCGAATGTCGCCCATTATGGAAACCCATGCACTTGCAACCGGTTTTTGAAGGTAGTGAATTCTTCGGTTTAGGGGTATGTGTTGAACTTTTTGAAAACGGATTGTGTTTACCGAGCGGCAGCAATTTGAGAGAGGATGAGTTTGAGCGAATTTTTGAGGTGTTGAACAGAATTTTTAAAAATGAATCAATTTAAGGACAAAATTTCTCAGAGTAGTTTTTTGATTACTGGTGGAGCCGGATTTATTGGTTCCAACATGGTGGAGTTGCTATTGGGTTTGGGAGCAAAACGCGTTCGGGTGTTGGATAACTTATCCAATGGATATTATTCCAATATTGAAGGATTTGTAGGATTACCGAATTTTGAATTTATAGAGGGTGATATCCGTGACTTGGATACTTGTAAGAAGGCGCTGGACGGTATTGATTATATTAGTCATCAAGCCGCTTTGGGTTCCGTGCCACGTTCGGTGGAAGATCCCACTACATCGAATGATGTGAATATCGGTGGACACCTGAATATGCTGGTAGCCGCGAAAGAATCGCTTTCTTTGAAGCGCATGGTTTATGCTGCGAGTTCTTCGAGTTTTGGTGATAGTAAAGAACTTCCCAAGGTGGAGGGCAATGAGGGCAAGCCCCTTTCGCCCTATGCAGTAACGAAGTGGGTGAATGAGTTGTACGGAGATGTTTTCAGTCGGGTGTATGGTCTACATACAATTGGCCTTAGGTATTTCAACATCTTCGGTCCCAAGCAAAATCCCAACAACCCTTATGCAGCGGTAATACCTCTGTTTATGAAGGCCGCTATGGAGGGAATATCCCCCAAAATCAACGGAGATGGAACCAATTCACGCGATTTCACATTTGTCCAAAACGCATTGCAAGCGAATATTAAAGCCATGTTGGATACAGAGCAGTTAGAAAAACACGAGGTGGTGAATATCGCAGTAGGAGATCGCACCAACTTAGTAGAGTTGTGGGATGCGATTGCTAGTGCCGCGAATACAGACGTCCAACCCACATTTGGTCCACCTAGGGCTGGCGATATTCCTCACAGTTTGGCATCGATTGAAAAAGCGAGGAAGTTATTCGATTACGATCCACAGTTTAGACTGCGAGATGGAATTAAGATAACGTTTGATTGGTTTAGAAGGGAATACAGAAAGTAGCGGGCTTTTAAATAAAAAACTTGAATTAATAAAAAAAAGGGAGGTAAACCTCCCTTTTTTTTATTGCACTAAAATTTTATTCAAGTAATTTGAGTAACATTCACTTCCTTTAATATTTAGGTGATTTGGGTCCTTGAAAAGTGAGTTGTCTTTGATCAAGTTTAAATGATTCAAGTAGTTAAAATCATATCCTTGAAGGTGAAATGAATTGATAAATGAATCTAAGTTGTTTTTTTCGGAATGATATACAGGAATTGCAAGCAATGTGATTTTAATGTTATGCTCTTTGCAAAACGCTAGAATATTTTTAAAATTTCTAATTTGATGAGTAGAAGTATTTTTAAAGGAAAGAATAAAAGAATCCTTTATTGAATTTGACTTGGTTACATCAAAGGTTCCGTTGTGGGCAGTAAATCCTCCAACATAAGCCGGCTTTCTGTTTAGTAAAAAATATTCTAGACCATATATGGATTGATACACGGAATTATCTATCATATCAACATACATGGTGTTTGCGAAGTTTAAATGATTAATTTCTGATTGTAAATCTGTTAATTTCACAATTGGGTAAATATCAGAGATTTTGGACATGAAATTGGATTCATTTAAAATCCACAAGGAATCAATTTGTTTCGAGAAATTATGTGTGCCAACTGGGATTACTACAGTTTCAACTTTCGAATTAGCTGCAATGAATTGCAGTTTTTGATGTATATTAAAATAAGATTCTCCAGAGGAAGCAAAGTTTACACTGTTGGTAATCAGACCTGGATTAATTCCATTTTGAAAATGTGAATCCCCAAGAAATAGGTATTTGATTTTAGGATTTTTCGAGAATTGATTTTGTACCTGTATAGTATAATTACCTATAAAAATCAAAATGATCAAGGAAAAAACAAGAAAGAAAATGGCAATACGTACTATTAATTTTTTCATATAATTAAAAAGCAAAATAAATAAAATCTGCTTGCGAACCTTTTAAATAAACAACTAAAAATAAAACCATAAGATAGAATGTGTACCGTAATATTTTACTGCGAAATCGTTCAATAAATTCTACAGAAATAATAGAATCGTTGCTCAAAAATTCCATTACAAATAATAACACACAGGCTAATGCAAAATGGAGCATGGTTAATTTGTCTGAATTATCTAGTGAAAGTGTTGAATTTAAATAACTGGATTCAGTAAATAGCGATTGAACAATTTGACTTAGCTCATTTAAATTGGTCATTCTAAATAGTAACCAACCGAACATCACAAAAATCATAGTAAATAGCCAGCTAACTATTTTTGGTATTTTGAAAAAGTTAATTTTTGTATGTTTAACTAATAAGTCTGGTAAAAATCCTAAAGCATGTAAAAATCCCCAAAGAATAAAATTCCAACTGGCTCCATGCCAAAAACCACTCACTAAGAAAATAATAAAGGTGTTTCTTATTGTTATGGTTAGGCCCCTTTTCGATCCACCGAGTGGGAAATACAAATAATCTCGAAACCAACTGGAGAGACTTATGTGCCATCGTTTCCAGAAATCAGATACGCTAGTAGAAAAATACGGAAAACGGAAATTATCCAATAGTCTAAATCCAAATAATCTAGCAGTGCCTAAAGCAATATCTGAGTATCCCGAAAAATCGCCGTAAATTTGAATGGTAAATAATAGAATCCCCATGCAAATAGTGAGATTACTATGAGTGCTGTAATTTTCAAAGATTGGATTGGCGAAATGTGCAGCATTGTCGGCGATAACCACTTTTTTGAACATACCCCACAGCATTAATCGCAGGCCTATTACAGCTTCTGAATATTGAAAAATTCGTTTTTTCTGAACCTGAGGTAAAAGGTGAGAAGCTCTTTCAATGGGTCCAGCAACCAAAAGAGGGAAAAAGCTAACAAATACTCCGTAATCCAAAAAGTTTTTTATGGGGTGCTGTTTTTTATTGTAGATATCGAAAACATAAGACATCCCATGAAACGTATAAAATGATATACCGACGGGCAACGCAACATTGAGGAAATAAGGCTGAATATTGAATCCCAAAGCAGATAATCCAAATTGAAATTGTTCAGCAAAGAAGTTGTAATATTTGAAAATGGCTAAAATTCCTAAATTATTCAACACACTCAACCAAAGAAAGAACGTTGCTTTTTTCCTGTTCTCAGATGCAACCCAAAATCCGTATGTGTAATCGAGTAGAGTAGATAACAGTAGTAGCCCCATGAATTTCCAACTCCACCAGCCATAAAACACATAACTACTCACTAAAATCAAGGCATTTTGTAGTTTTAAATTTCGATTGGATACGAACCAATACAACAGGTATACGATGGGTAAAAACAATAAAAATTCTAAGGAATTAAAGAGCATATATGAACAATTGTTGTTATCACCGCAATATTACACTTTGTAAATGACAAAGGTGATGTAGATTTGGTTGTTAGCGTCATAAGTTACTAAAACTGCTGCACAGTTAAATTTACAGGTTTATTTACATAGGTCATTGTGTCTATGATTAAATTTGCATCTACCATGGAAAATAAGGTCTATAGACTAATAGGGAAGCGCCTTTTTGATTTGTTGGTATCAATATGTTTGTTGATAGTGCTTTCACCGATACTCTTGATTACTTGTATTGTATTGTTCTGGCAGAATAAGGGAAGTGTATTCTTCTTTCAAGAGCGACCAGGTA